>ENA-ORRR01000411-ORRR01000411.1-human-gut-metagenome-genome-assembly--contig:-NODE-411-length-41505-cov-6.18975_pt1 | contig 41505 bp, 38 predicted proteins | sample MGYA00242182_ERZ509148 | MGnify/ENA primary metagenome ERZ509148 (study PRJEB26280, sample SAMEA2338674) | human gut metagenome | biome: human gut; feature: human-associated habitat; material: faeces... | reverse complement strand
TTAGCCATTCTAATCATAGAAGAATCTTATTTACAGAGATTTTTTCATACTCTCTTATATGCACCAAGAATGCCTTACAAAGATGAAATATCCTTAATAACAGGAATATCCGCGAAAGAAGAAGCTGGAAAAATCAGGAAAAAGTAAACGAAAAATAGAGGGATGACCCCACAGTCATCCTTCTACTAATTTTCACAGTTTATTCTGCAACAGGAATGGATGTTCGATCTCCATCCCCATCCATACGCACCACACTCCCATACAACAGTATCATCCAAAACATCGGCTGCCGGTAATTCACAAGGAAAAAGCTCTCCGCCAGAAGCCCCATCACTGTACAAGCCATGGCCGCATCTGCGTACCGCAGTTTCCGCCCAAGCCAGACTAGCAGGCATAGAGTCGGTATCAGGCCATAACAAAACATCACGCTGAACAGGCAGCAATGAATCTCATTCACCTGACTAGCCAGTGTAAACCGGTCAAATCCGCCTTCCCCGGCTCCATACAGGAGATACTGCGGATACAGCACAAGCTTCTCCATTCCGCGATCCAGAAAAAGTCCCAGCAGACCGCCATGAGCCACCTTCCATATCTTCTCCTGAATCCGCGTCAACATGTTATAGTCCACCGTCTTCACATCAAAATCCGCTGCAGGCCATATCCACCATAAAAACAAGCCAAACAGAACCACTCCGATGGCGCTTCCCAGGATCCACACCTTCATAGACGCACCATTTCTGCATCCCACCCGGTACAGAGCATGCAAAACAGCCAGAACCGTAAAAATCAAAACTCCCAGCAAAATTCCCGTAGACTTCGATGCCGCGATCACCGGCAGCACCAGCACATAAAACATAGGAAAGCTCCGATCCCCAAACCGGCACCGGTACAGATACAAAAGTAATATCATCATAAACAGGAAAAATGCCAGCTGATTCGGATCATTAAAGATTCCCTGATAGCGAACTGCACCCCAGTATTCCCGGAAGATACGTCCGCGCCCCGTCAGATATATCAGCAGCTGCACTCCGATATTCACCTTAACCACACGATTAATCCCGGTCAAAAAAGCTTTTCCGCCATATTCCGCCAGATAGCAGAAACTCCAGATAGCACAGGCATTGAAGATCCAAAAGCAGGTACACTTAAAAAATTCACCACGGCCAAGACGAATCCCATAATATGTATTAATCACCACAACAAATGCCAGAAACACATAAAACAGGCCTTCGGTCTTCAGCTGCAAGAGCCGCTCCGGTCTTCTTCTCATACAGTCACATAACAACATAAAAAAAGAGGCGAACAGACACACATCCGCCGCCTCCATCCTCCCTGAAGGGAATAAATAAAATTGTTTCAAAAATATAAAAAGCAAAAAAAATAAGACCGCCGCTGCCGTCCCATTTCCATCCGGTATACTTCTATTCCATTTTTGCAAAACGTCCATAGATCTCCCTCATCTTCTTTTCCACTGCATCCAGGTCAAATTCCTGGCTTCGCAGGATGCAGGCTTCCCCCATCTCTTTCCAGCGATTCTTCCTGGACAGCATATCCACAAGAGCTTCTGCCCAGACATCTGCATCCTGAAGCTGGCTAAGCATGAACCCGCCCGGGCAAAGCTTTCTTTTCCGATCCGCCGACAGGGTCCAGCTATCTCCCATCAGATCCGTATTGCCCCGAATCTCCGAACAGATCACCGGAAGCCCACTGGCCATCGCCTCCAGCATCGCCCGCGGCAGCCCTTCCTGAAAGGATGGAAAAAGGAAGATATCCGAAGCTCCAAAGATCTCCAGCATATCTTCCCTGTATCCTAAAAACGATATATGATCTGCAATTCCAAGCCTGTCCGCCAACCCATGAAGATGCTCGTTCAATTCTCCATGTCCGCACAAAAGCAGATGCAGCTTTTCATATGCACTACGATCCGGCTCATCCTTCATTCTGGCAAGCATCCGGAACAGAACCTCCTGATTCTTTCTGGGTATCATCTCCCCGGATGTCAGAAGCACCACCTGATCAGGCCGCACCCCCAGGCTTTCTCTCTTCATCTGCCTTTCCTTATCCCCGGGGAGTTGAAACTGAGAACGATCTATCCCCACTCCCGGTATGTAATCCACATACTTCGCATGAAACTTCCGCTTCGCCAGCTCATAATCCTCCCGGTTGATACAGAGCTGCTGATCCGTATACCGCGAAAGAAACTTCTCCATCGGATAATAAAACAGCCAGTTCTTCCATGACGCCCCTTTAAAAAAATGAAATCCATGCGCCGTATAAATCACCGGGCCTGTCCCCGTCGCATGTGCCGCCAGACGCGCCATCACACCTCCCATCGGCGTGTGGCAGTGCACCAGAGAAAAATCTTCCCGGCGCATCAGCTCAACCATCTGACGATACACCTGAAAATTCCTCTTATCAAACGGACTCCGCACAAAATCAATCGGATGCCGGACAATCCCGGTTCCATCCAGCCGATGATTATCCGTCCCATACGACGGCGTATGAAAATTCGAAGCATAATGAACTTCATATCCCATGCTCTGTAAGATACACACATTATTCATCTCAAACTGCGGGACAAAGCCGCTGACATGGGTAACCAGAAGCACCTTTTTTTGCGGCTTCTGGTTCTTTGTTTCTCTCTCCATTCAGGTACCCCCGTTTATATCCAGAACCATCAAACTTGCATCTTTTTCTTCTATTCTTTTAAATTTTTATTTTAAAATTTTTTTCATTACATTCATATGCATATATGATATTAGAAAAACTATACCTATGGTTATAATAAATGATAGCGAAAATAATAAATTTGCATCCGAGAAACGTGTCAACAAATAACTACCAAATGTCATATGCATTAAATATACCGATAAACTAATTCTACATAAAAATCCAATCAAACGATTCTCTTTAAACCATTCTTTAAAAACAGCAAACAGAATAATCAAAAAAACAGAATACATAAAAGATACCAAATAACCATATGTATCATGGTACCCTCTGACAAATGACCAAAACCAAACCACCATACTCATATAATTTATAAATAGAAGCCAAATTCCCTTAGAAATAGAAATCATTCTCTCATCTCGAAACATTTCTCCTAAAATCATTCCCATCAACGGCATATAAACAAATACTATTTTCGAAAATACTGCAAGATGAAATCTTTTAGACAAAATCATTATAATTAGTATAAAAAGCTCCAAAAACAAAATATTCCATTCTGGTTTGATTTTTTCATAGATATACGAATATCCAATTCTCACTAAGTAGAAAAAAATAACGGGATCAAAAACCATGTAGTTCCGTTAATAACATCTCTACTACCAGTGAAATATCCCACCAAAGTGGCACTTTCAATCCATTGTCTTATTGAAAATTGGCTCCAGTAAGTCGCTTCTCGCATCCAAACTAGGTTTTGTAATACATAAAACAAAAAGAATGCCATTAAACATTCTACATATGTTTTGATTATTTTCTTAACTGCTTTTTTTGCTTCGTGTTTGTAATTTCCATTATATGTAAACAAAAAAACACTGTTCAAAAAAAGAACGAAACACCAAATGCTCCAAAATCTTGAATTCTATTCAAAGGCGTTGTGAAAAAGAAATCTATTATTTTTTTAGAATCCAGTTTGGATTTCGAAAACCTCCCAAGTGATCATATAAAATCATGAATAGGGCAATCACTCGTAAATAATCAAATGCATATAGTTTTATAATATGCGATTTATCGGCATCTATATTTACTACTTTTTCTGTCATAACTTTCTCTCTTTCGGAAAAAAACACTAATCAATGTCCTTTTCCTAATTCTTTTATTCTACATTCTCGGCAATGTGATTGAGGAATATGCCTTCCATCCCCCATATCTCTATAACCAAATTTTTCTTCAATTTCATCTTTGTCTTTTGCACGTTTTCCACATCTCGGGCATTCCGCCCACTCTTTTCCATATGGCATACAATTTCACTCCTTTTTTGTATCATTTTTATCGATTCTACATAATTAATAACTATCCGTTCATATGAATTCTTTCTTAAATTCACATTCTATTGAACACTATCTTCGTTCGGATTATATGCTCCCCTCGCATTCGCAAGCAAAATCTTCATCAGTTCGCTATTCCCTTTAAAGAAACTAATCTTCGTAGGAGTTTTTCCAGTCTTAGGATATGCTCTAGTCACCGGTATCTCACAAGCTTTCATTCCTATCTGTGTAGCACGTACTGAAAGATATGCCAAAAGCTCGTAGGTCATAAAAATGTCTCTTAACGGCTGCACCCGCTCGTCCGTAAGATACCTTGCAGAATAGGCTCTATAAGCATTCGTAGTATCTGTAAACTTCTGATGCGCTGTGAGCGAAATAATTGGGGCATGGATTAATTTTACAGATACTGTCCGAATAAAAGGCGTGTTAATCGCTTTGCCGCCTTTTACAAATCTTGAGCCTTGAATAAGATCATAGCCTTCCTTTAATTTCTCTATAAAACGAGGAACATCTTCTATACTATCTTTATTATTTCCATCAATTGTAATAATCCCTTTGTATCCCCGCTTTAGCGCCCACCAAAATCCCATTCTGAGCTGAGCTCCCTGTTTTCCTACATCCATTTTCACAAGAAGAGTATTAACATCCAGGCTTCTCAGATTCTTTTCTGCCGTACAACCATCAGTTGAACCACCATCACAAATTACAATGTCTGCATACTCTGACACTTGATGTTTTCTCGCTCTCTTTAATTCTTTGGAAATCCGCTCTCCTTCATTGATAATCGGAATTAGGACAACATAATCTTTTGTTTTTTTTTGATATTCCATACACTCAAATTTAGGAATACCTTTTTGTTTTTCAAATATCATTTTTCTTTTCCTACTTTGTTTTTTTATTTTTTGTGATCTTATTAACCATACTATTTAGATTGTCTACCTCATCTGTACGAACAGCCCTTCTTAGTACAATTTAATTTCATCATATTATTCTGTCGCCTTTTACTTTGAAGTAATCTATTTCTTTATTGAATCGAAATGTATGCCGGATATTTACACGATGATGCATCGCCTTCAACGGTAACTTTAATCCATTGACTATCGTATTTAATATCCTGAATAGTAAATTGTCTCTCTCCAGTAGAAACGAATGTTCCGTTTCGTAAATTATTCAATAATTCTTCTTCATAATAAAAAAGCAATACATTACCTACATTTGAATATCCAGAGGTCCAATTTTCATCTGTCAAATCTGCCAAGTTATATTCCTCAACATCATTATTTAATTCCACTATTGTCCCATCACCTCTAAGTTTAATATAAATAAACTTATCAACAGCGGTATCATATACTATTGCACCTGTTAATTGATACATATTTCCTGGAGCATCCAGAGTTTTCAATTCGATTGCATAGCGTTTTCCTTTTTGTAATGCAATATCTCTAACCGAATCAATGTCTCCCCATTCATAAATTCCCCTGTTAAATAATAAATTTAAATATCCTCTAACTGAAGCATTTGTTATCAATACACTATTCCAATAGTTTTGATTAATATATTCAGAAATTTTTTTGTTTGTTTTTCTATAAGTAACATCCCAAATATATTTTGAATCTTTCCTATAATAATTCAAATTTCCAAAACAGCAAATAACTGTGACTATAGCAATAATTATAAATGATGCTTTATTTCGCTTCTCATTGCTAACCAGTATTTGAGCCACCAACTCACAGATCAGATAAGATAATATAAATATCATCTTCATTCTGTCATAAGAATATGACAATGCATGTTCTTTCATAACAACATTTTCTAAAAGTGGAAAAGCCAAAACAAATAAGATGCATTTATTCTTCAATTCAATTTTTCCATTTTTAATAATATTCCATATTATTAAAAAGAATAGCAAAATCCATAACAACAAAAATGACTTTAAATAACTACCAAATACATCCGTTAATAATGTACTCGAAGCAATATTCCTTGCAAAAAATCTATTTTTTAAAGCAAGAAAGAAATCTGATGCAGCTACTACACTCAAATAATGTACAGTAAACAATCCAAATGACGCAACTGTGATGGCTCCAATCACAATCGCATTCTTCCAAGCTCTTTTAAGATCGAACTTCCAATCTGAACCAAGTTCAAAAAGAGCAAATCCTAAATTAGCCACATATCCCGTCCATTCGATATATGGGATAATTAGTGTAATTAAATAAAAAGCGATTTTACCTTTCTTAGAGTTTTTAGTTTTATATTGATAATATGTTAAAAATTGTGCTATTAACATTACCTGCATTATAGATTGATGCCAATATACAATTCCCATTCCATGAAATAGTTCTGGAGAAAAGATATATGTTAATACTCCAATACAAATAATATGCCATCTCCACTTTTCTGATGTATAAATTGTCTTCAAAAAAAAAGCCCACAAAACTGCAGATATCGCAAATAATAGTGTATTGAAATAGTACAAACTCGTTTCGTTTATCGGCAATCTAAATACTTTTATAAATAAATATGGCAATACAAATCCAGCCGGCGAAAATGAAGTATAATAAAAATTTCCTTCTTTATCCGGTATTGTTGCGCCCCATGAAATCCCCTTATTATCCACTCCTCCTAAGCTGACTATCGGCAAAAATTTATGTTGACTAATAGGTGTCTCGTCATATGCTTGCATCGTCAATAATGTATGCCAAGTTGCATCTGAATCCAGGTAATTGATTTCACCGCCTCGAAACTTTATTATTGATACCACAATTACCACAAGGATGATTCCAACGTAAAACAGTCCTGTAAATGCTTGATTTTTACTTAGACAGCGCCATCTGCCCTTCCTCCGAACACAAGTTCTCATCATATTCTATACACCTCCGCAATATATTTTGTTGTTTCTTCAAGTATTTCCACATTGTCAACTTTCCCCATTTCAATAGACACAAAGCCCATATATCCTTCAGACAACAAGATATCTTTAAGCTTACTATGAATTTCCCTACTTTCAATCGGCTTAAGCCCCGGTTCACTGATATGAACATGGTTGATTAAACCTACATTTCCAACAAGTTCATCTATATCTTCCTGATTATAAATCATTGTTCCAACATCCAGATTGAGCTTAAAACCATCCGAATTTACTTTTCGAATCAGTTCAATCGCTGCTCTGGTATCATTGATATAGTTTGTATTGTAGATAATAGGATTTGCTTCCATTCCAATCACAGTTTCTCTGGATGCAGCATAATCACCTAAGATCTTAAAGAATTCCATACCTTTCGCAGAATCAGCGCCATCCGGTAAATTACGATTTCGCGGGCAGCCGAAAACAAGATTCTTGCATCCGATAACGGATGCAAAATCTATCGCTTTTTTCGTATATGTTACAAGTGCATTAAACTCCTCTTGCGTACCAAATATTTTTTCTTGCCTTCCATACCAAATGGACTGCATTGACGGTACAACGAAACCATACTGTTCCTTTATTTTTTTTGCCCATTCTCCCGCCTCTTTTAAATGGTCATAAGGATTCTCCGGGAAAATTCTAGTCGGGGCAATTTCTAATCCGGAAAAACCATATTTTTTCATCATTTCATAAACACGACTGTCCTGTTTACTTAACCAGCCTATATTTGATATTGATAACTTCATTCTTTTATCTCCAATATTTTCTTATAAATCAGATAAATTTTATCCACTATAACATACAAACAAATTTGAACGAAACCAAAATACCATAAAACATAATTTAAATGAATATGTACATACGAATGGCTCTTTGCCAATACAAACCAGCTAAGTGTTGTAAAAAAGCTAACGATATACATCATTATCAAATCTATTTTTATTTTATCTTTTTTCGCATCATTTACAAAAATAACAATTGGCAAAATGCATAATATAGGGAATAAGCTTCCATCTATTCCTGTAATGATTTCTGTTGGAAAATGGACATATCTAACTACCGTCTCCCAAATAGAGGCTAACGGTGCATATCCCTCATCTCCTGGCAACAAATCAAGACTATTGACATCGCCTCCAAACGTTCTTCTCATTACATCGTTTCGGAATATTAATTTTAAACCTTTTATTATACTTCCATCGGAACCTGGTTTATGTGGTGCATGAATACACATAGCAGTAAAAAACCCAGCCAATGCAATGAACCCTAAAATCACAATCGTTCGGAATATTAATTTTGACTGTTTCTTATTCTTTTGAGTCACTGCTACTATAAAATCCACAATTAAAAATAAAATACTTCCCATCATTATGACAGAAATATACTCATAGCCACATAATGATTTAAGCATTACAAAAATATAAACTGAAATATAACTAATAATTCTGCTATATCTTACATTTATTTTCCAGGCACAATATAGACCTACAGCCATAGGTAAAAACCATGTGAACTCAACCCAATACAAATTATCTGCAAAATTTACAATCCATTGCCCCAGTAAAAATGTTACATAAAACACACTAGCAAATATATAATTGTACTTCCTGCCAATAAGAACTGAAATAAAAAAGAATACCATTGCCGCAACCAAAGAAATAATTACTCTCAAAAAATCAACTTCAAAATAACGTGCCAAGTGTTTGAAAATTTTTCCTTGTAATCCATATTGACTCACATAAGCAATAGAATATCCTTGTGGAAGTATAGTTCCCTTAGAATCTAAGAATTTTATTTCAGATAAATCACCATATTTCCACCAATTCAAAGGTCTTCCAGCATCAAAGGAAACCGTCGTCCATATTTCATCTGAAGTAATTTCTGTTATTGGTAATGCAACACCATTTTTAAAAAGTATTGCATTACCAATTATAGCCATATCTGTTATGTAATCTGAATTTCTTAACAAAATTTGTGATTGCGTATTATTATATCCCTTTGTCCAGTTATCATCTGTAAGAAATGTTTTATCATCTGCATATGAAGGCCCTGTTACATCTGTATATCCATTTAGCCCTGCTGTTATCAGTTCATTCAATCCTTGTCTGTCTGCTTTTATTGTTGTCGTAACCAAGCTTTCACTATACTTATCAAAATTCTTAAAATTTGTATTCTTATAGCCAAATGTATTAAAGCTATAATTCCATCCCATTAAAGTAATCAAAACAACTGCTATTCCACTCACATTTAAAACATGGGAAATCTTTTTCTCTTTATTAATAACTGAAAGTAAAACTAGCAAAAATCCAATTGTAAAAAGTGTAATTAGCGTTTTTTCAACCACTCCAAATGTTGATTTCTTATATGCATAACCAATTAACAAGTTATTATCCGTACATTCTGATGACAAATAATCCTTATCTATCATTATCATCTTAGGGGCAGCCGCACAATTTTTCGGTGTAATAGTTAATCGATAAATATGACCTTTTTTTAATTCTTTATTTGTATAAACTTTATAATCATCTTTATCTTCTACTTTCGATAAATCAACATTTATTGTATCGATAACCTTTCCTGCTTCATTCGATACAGTGAGTTGAACAATTCCCTGATTACTTTCTGTTGATTGATTTGCAAAATACAGAACAAATCCAGTAAAATGTCTTTTTATCGGTGTAAAAGTCAAACTATAATCTTCTTTTGATAAATCTACATACCCCTGAATATCACCCTCATAAATTTGAGAATATTTTATTGCATCCGTAAAATAACCATGAGAAAATACATCTCCAAAATCCAATGCAAAAATAAACATCAATACACATATTGAAAGGATAATATTCATAAAACTCTTCATATGTTTCATCATCCAACGCTCCTCTCAATAAATCGCTTAATTTCTTCAAGTACAGAAGACTTATTGATTATATATCCATCACGTCCACCAAATACATTCGCATAAAGTGTCCTATAATCATAATCCGCCGGTACACTTCCTAATTCGTTAGTAAATTTTTCTCCTGTAAGATATTCATAAACTTCTCCAGCTGATACCGGTTCCGTGGCTGGATGCCATAATTTTATTCCTTTTGAAAGTGCAATATTAATATCTCTCCAAAGATTTCCCAGATTATAGAACTGATATCTGCTTCGACTGTCTGTGAAGTTAAGTGCCGAAAATCCGAGCTGTCTAAACTTTTCTTTCAGCATTGCCTTATCTTTCTCTAGAACATTCACCTTATAAAAACCATTTTCCTGCAAAATATAAAATTTTCTTAATTCAGGATCATGCTGTACTAATTCTTCAAATTTTTCTTTTTTTAACATGAACGGAATCACATTCATAAAATCATAGATAAAATTCTTTTTAATATTCTTTCCAAAAAGTCCCGGCAGTCTGATAATCAAAGCATCTGGATAATTTTTTCTAACCCAGAGTTCTAATTGGTACCGATTGTATCCATAAGCATGAAGATTTTCTGTGTCAATGACAGAATCCTCATCAACTGCTTTTGGCATCTTAAATACATCTATCGTAGAAATAAGTACCAATTTTTTGGGACCAATCTTCTCTATATTTTCCTCTGCCTGATAAATCAACTCCATATCTTTTTCCGGGGCATTATTCGCCAGATACTTTTCAGCCCTAAGACCTGCATAAATCAATAAATCTGGATTTGTCCCATAAGCATCTTCTATATTTTTAGAATTATAAACTGCGTCAATTTCCTTACCTGCCGCATCATAAATATTGCTTCCTACAAAGCCCGTATATCCAACCAGCGCCTTCATTTTATTCTCCTATTTTGTCAATTTTTCAATTCCCTCAAAACTATAATGTTTGCGTTTGAAAACCAGTTCTACGATCAACTGTAAATATTTAATAACAATGGTCAGGATTCCGAAAAGTCCAAAGAACGCAACCGAAAGGAACAGAACCGTCGTCGTCCATCCTGCAACCGGATTTGCCGTCGCATAAATCACAATGGAATAAACACTCATAAATAATGACATAAACATCATTAATGCTGTCATAATCTTCGAAAAACTATATCCCATTTCTGTAAATAATATCAATGTATCAATCGCAAGCCCTGAACGATATCCTTTTTCCTCTTTATCAAAAGCCTGTTTTCCCGATTCGATTGTCTGATATTTGATATTGTCTGTTTTTAATCCACTATTTGCATAAATTGCTTTCCGGTACGGTACGGTTTTATTCATTGAGCTGATTCGGTTAATAACACGTCTGCTCAGTACACAAAAACTCTCCGTTCCCATCTTATAATTTAATGTCGTATAATGGTTAAAAACTTTATAAAAGAGTTTCGAAGTAAACCTTTCCTTTCTGTCTGGGGAAGCGCTTACAATGTCAAATCCTTCCAGAGAATGGCGATAAATTTCCATAATCACCCTTGGTTCAAAATCGAGGAACGTATTATCAAACTCGAACACAAAATCACCGATTGAAAGATCCACCCCCGCATTCATTGCAAGTTCCAATCCATGAAAATAACTCATATTCACAACTGATACACTTGTACTGGATGCCTTTTTGCTTGTTTCCTTAATAATATTTAAAGAACGATCTTCCGAAGCATCATTCACACAGATAATTTCAGAATGCTCAAAATTATCCTCCATCGTTTTAATTATCATATTCAAAAAATTTTCTATTCTATTTTCTGCATTATGCACATAAATAACGGCAGATGCAAAATTCTTCTCTTTATTCATCATCACTAAGCACCTCATCTAAATCATATACTGTATTTATCTTGCCCGACAAAACCCCAACAAAAGTTGGTTTTTCGGAGTATTTTCGAATAACGGTAGGTCTTGAATCATCAATTTCTGAGCTCATCAGAATCGGTTTCATCGAAAACAATGAGCTTCTATATTCAAATCCATAATCATCCAACATATATTTACGTGCCAAATTTGCCATGTACGGAAATGCCGTTACCGGCTTCGCCAAACAGTCATTACAATTTCCCAGATGGAACGTAGAACAGTAACCGCCACTTCTCTCCTGACACTCAAATATAGGAACCGCATCATAACTTGTGGTATGCGGTGTAAAGGTTACAGACGTAAGCGAATGAAAACCTGTCTTACCAAACGGCATAATGGAGAAGAACGGGCCATCCATTACTGTAAATCCTATATCCTTCAATTTATCATTCACATCGCAAAGAATGATCTCGCACAACTCGTATTTTATACCAAACTTTTCAAATCCAACCATATCAAGGATCTGATTGGTTCCCGCATATGTCGCATTTAATACAAATCCTGATTTATATCTCTCTTTAGTATCTGTATTGATAACATAAGCATCTTGAAGTTTCTCAATACCGATAATATTCACACCATATTTTATTTCTACGTGACCAGGAAATTTTTTCAACTCTTCCAGGAGATAATCCTTTAATATCATGGCATCGTATGTATATTCCCGAGTCCGAAATACCCCATCACACATACCTTCTTTAAAATAATTTCCGGGATTCAATTCTTCACAGGGAATATTCGCTGCTTTGCAAAAAGCCTTGAACTGCTTACCGTCCGACCAGGAATATTGGCTAGATGTTGCGTATATATGATCAAACTGCTTATTCACACAGAAAGCATAATCCTTATTAAACCGTTCAAAATATCCTGCCGACTTCATCGCGGTTGAAATTGATCTGGGATAATGATATCCTTGATGAACTCGTGCTTGATTAATATAGGTTGCTCTCCTAAAAGGAGTCGGATCGCACTCCAAAACGATGACGTGCTGCCCTCTTTTTGCACAAAACAATGCAGAATAAAGTCCATATAACCCTGCACCAATAATTATCTTATCGTACTTTTCCATCCTCTCCACTCCTTATGCCCATTTTTATTGCTTCTACCGATATCATAAAACAATGGATCTCTGCTAAAATAAAAAGCAGTGACATCCTTTTTGTCACTGAAAATAAATAGATTAAATTATTTTGTAAAAACTACTTACTAATTTTTTTCTTGGATTTAAAATTACTTCCATAAGTTTACCGGATACAGGCCCTTCTCTATCATTAATGAAAAACCTTTCTGTGCCGGTTCAATATCTTCCTTATATGTAATCCCAATCCACCTATCAGATGTACCTAAAACCTTTACCGACGCAGCTCTCTTCTCCAATAACTCCGCCACAATATTCGGAAGCAAATATTCCTTTTTCTGTGGATTGTCATTCAGTTTATCTAAGAATCCAGAAAATCCCTCATCTATATACTGAAGGAAGTCCGGATATCCGGCCCACATATTCATGGATACCATTGTATCTGATGTAATCCATTTGCTGACTTCCGCATTATCGCACTGTATTTTTCCATCCACTATCTGAATTCCCGTTGTCTCAATCACTTTCTTCAGATATCCATTTGCATCTGCCACACAGACACCTCTGGTTACAGCTCCGTTCTCACTCAGCGTGTTCTTCAAAGAAAATCCAGCCATGGCAAGGTTCATCTTCTCTTTATTCTCATTCTCGGAAATCAAGAAATCATGAAGCTTTATAAATGCTTCTTTTCCATAATAATCATCTGCATTAATAATCACAAATGGCTCTTTTACCACATTCTTACAAGCCAAAATTGCCTGCCCGGTTCCCCACGGTTTCACGCGTCCTTCCGGAAGCAGATAGCCTTCTGGCAAATCTTCCAACTCCTGATAGACATACTCAACCGGCATCACTTTAGATAAACGATTCCCTATTACTTCTTTAAACTCTTTTTCAATTGCTCTTCGAATCACAAAAACAACTTTTGTAAAACCTGCTTCTTTCGCATCGTAAATCGAAAAATCCATAATAATCTCCCCATTGGGAGCCATCTTTGCAAGCTGCTTGATACCGGTTCCAAAACGTGAACCAATACCGGCAGCCATAATAATAAGGGTTGTTTTCATTTTCTCCTCCGTAAATAATATTAAATTTATGATTTCTTTTTCGCTTTCATTGCCTGAATCACTTTCGACAAAAATGAATCATTCAAAGTACTTTTTAAATCTATCAGCTCTTTTTCAAGCCTGTTTATCTTTTCTAACTGCTCATTTAATTCATTTCTATGAACCTGGATGTCCCACTTTCTTCCTCCTTTTTCTTCCTTTAAAGCCCTTTTCAATTCATCTATTTCATTTCTATGAACCTGAATATCCCACTTTCTTCCTCCCAACGCTTCTTCTGCCTGTTTCAGCCTTGGCTTTATATCTTTCATTTCATATTGATATTTCAGTAAACGTTTCAGCAGAATATCGTAACCATCCAGTTTTACCTTTTTTTCTTTCAGTAAAGCCCTTTTCAACCAGTTTAAAGAGCGTTCTTTTTCCATTTCAATAATCGAATCGATTTTTTTATAGTCTATTTCTTGGTCACATATTGCTTTTATTTTTTCTTGTTCCACATCAGCCGTAACAATTCTATCTGATAATCCTAACTTCGAGGTTAATTCCCTAAAACGCGTTCCTCCTCTTTCTTCATTAATGACTGCAATAAACGGTTTATGAAATATAATCGAAAAGCACATCCCATGAAATGAATCTGTAATTACAAATTCACTAGTAATTATATTTTTTAACCAATCTTCACAAAATGCTTCTTTGTGAAGATTTATTTCTTCACTCCAATAATCATCATGCTTTTTAAATGCATCTGTAATAATATATTCCGGAATCCGAATCTTCTCTTTTACATTTTTTATAATATTAAGCTTCCTGTTTTCAATATCAAGCATATACACGCCAATGTATTTTTCCGGCATGTTCGCTTGTGATTTTTGGGATAATTCAACATATTTTTTTGAATCACACACAAAGACCGGATCTAATACCCACTCAGCCGTAACATTAAATTTTTCTTTGCAAATCTCCACTCCACTTTTTTCTCTAACAGAAATAAAATCAAATTTTTGTAAATCTCTTGTTGTCTCTTGAACATCTTCTTCCGTACCGTTCCAGTATTCTCGTCCAAAAGACGCCGCATACGCTATCTTTTTCTTACTGTTGTATACATAATCAAAATAACACACTTCGCCAAATGGCTTATATAAATCATGATGCCAAATCTGATCGGATCCAACTAAAAAGATATCGCTTTTCTCGTTCAATTCAATCATTTCATCTTTACTCTTGTACAGCTCATGGCATGCATAGGATGGATATGGTGTTGTCTGGAATAAGGGAGTTCCTTCATTTGGCCCCCACACAGCTGTTTTGGGGCGTTCTACCATGAGAACATTATAGTTTAAACCACTGAGCACTTGATATAATGCATAATACGTTAATTCCGACCCATAATTTTTTTCACTCCAATTTCCCCAGAGCACAATATCATAAATTCCATTTTTACTTTTTTCTACCGCATCTTTAAAACTGCCTTCCTGTAATAATTTATAGAAATAGTCTCTATTTCTGTGCGCTTTTACACCCGGTTTCCGATTGTTTTCCATGCATTTCAATTCAACGCGCTCGCATACTTTGAACTGTGACTCTATTGCTTCAAATATATCTTTTGCTTCCTGATTATTAACCAAAATGCAACTTGTTCCTTTTTGATCATTCAGCTCTGGATGATATTGTTCAATCCACCAAAAATCTCCAATCGAAAAATCCCCCTGCCTTGGAATATCCGCAAAGTTACAATCTTCGCATACTTTTCGCATATATAAACGGACATGATATCCCTGCTGAAATGAATCATTAAATTCTCTGCATCGTTTTTTAGCTCTATTTTTTAACTTTACGTCACAAATATCAGCGATCCACCCCTCATCTTTAATACGAAATTCAACCGAATCTATATTTTCCTTTCCATAACTTTCTTCTAAATATTTCCGCATCACAACAGGAGATGGTGTATAATTGCAATACAGATCCACTGTTATTAAATTTTGATATTTTGCTTTCAAATAACTTTTTAAACCTGCCACTTGGCAAGGGCAACCTACAAAAAGAACTTTTTTCCCACATTCAAGATATTTTTTAAGTTCTCTATATACATATTCAATCCTGCTTTGGACATATTTACTTCTTCTTAGTAATGGCAACTCACTCTTTTTTGTCACTATAATGTGATGTACTTCGAATTCTTCGCCCCAGGCAGCACCACATACAACACCATTCTGTTCAAGCACATAATTACTTAGTATTGTAAAAGCTCCTCCAGAGCTGCTTTTTGTTCTTATATCATCGTCTGCCATGACCGCATAGCATTCTGGATCTTTCCAATTATCATTGAGCGAGGTATTTAATTGAGGGCAGACAGAACGACAAAGTCCGCAATCAACACATTTTTCTTGATTAATTTGTGCAATCAAGGAGCCATCTTCCTCTATGTTTTCTTTATAAGAAATTGCATTTTCCCGACAAATGTTCACACATGCTCCGCAACCTGTACACAATAAATTTTTCTTTTTTAATATCGAATACATAAATACCTCTCTCTTTAATTTCTACCATCAAATATGTATGAACTTTTTACAACTTTCTTTAATATCTCACGTCTCCTGCTTTTATACGGAAAAAATACGGCCGACAGCCTTCTTACAAAAGACTCCTTTTCTTCTAAATTTTCAACTTGTGATACAGGCGCAGGTACATTAACTTCATCTTCTAAACATCTTCTAATATAATAAATCAATCTAGTATAATACGGAGAATCACTCGCATATTTCCAAAAATATTCTGAGAAATCACAATCCGCTACATCCCAGGGTTTCTGATATCCTGCAAAATGAACAATACACGGTTTTTTTCGTGCTTCAGAATATTCCTCAAAAAGTTTTCTTGGTGCCATCTTTAATATATCCATACGGCATCGTCCAACCTCTCTCCAATCCATTAATGTATTCCATCGCTGTGATAAATATCTAATTTTATTCTTACAAATAATATTCAAAACATCCTGATCATGGCAACGAAACGATTTTGATACAGCTAATTGAATCATCTTTTTCGAAGTTGTTATTTTACGCAATTCATCCAAATCAATCACTAATACCCCTGCTTGAAAGTAATCATAAGGGCTATCAAGTTCCAGTATTTCTTTTGCATATTCTTTCCAATTATTTTGATTTAAATTTAACTGTCCTGCTACATCTATATCTTTAGATGCTCCTACAATCATCCCATTTAAATTTTCCTCATAAAGATCAGCCACATCACAATCTACTACCATATCACAATCCAGGTATAAGATTTTATGATAATCTGGCATAATTTCTGGAATGATTAATCTATAATACGTTTCTATTGATAAATGTTGATCAACAAATAAATTCTGTTCATCAAAATAATCACTCACTCGAACAAATCGGATCGCTACATTTGTTTTAGATGACATTTTAATCAAATTCTGATTTCTTTGTGAAATATCATTATATAAAATGATAATATCATAGTTATTTTTATCCGACGCATTTTTAACAATCGAACGGATCATAACATCCAAATAAGGAGAAAATTTGTCATTTGCAGACAATACAACTGGTATCTCTTTTTCATAAACTGGCTTAAGAGTTGATCTTGGTGTTGTATCTTTAAACAAGGTTTTTGAAAGCTCAAATGTTTTAATTCCCGGTTGTTTTTTCAAGTATTCAAAATACAATCCACAAAGTCGTTCTGCCAAATATCCCATTACTCGATATTCTTCTACACTATAAAATGTAGTATCAATCTGTTTTTCAACTTCAAAAAGAATATCAAAAAGCCATGAACAATATTGTTTGTAAATTTCCTTTTTCATAATGAACATATTGCATTCATGTGCTACATCCGATTTCATATATTCTTTTACTGTTTCAGAAAATTTCGGATATTTGTTGATAAGTACTTTTAATGTTTTATCTAAATCCTCTCTATGTTGGAATACCGCTTTTCCATATTCCTCATAAATATTTATTTTTTCTTCTTGTTCCGGATATTTTCTTCCCTTTACTGAAATTACATCATATTTTGTAATCAGCTCTTTCATTTCTTCCGGATTTAATTTCATTTCTTGTATAGCTTCTTCTGAAATTTTTTCATATACAATATTTCCCCACATATCTTCCTTATTCGCATCTGGATCAAATGAAAAATATCTACGATAATGGAAGAAGCCATAATAATCTGCCTCCATATTTTTCCAAGCCCAATACTGAGCAGTCAATTCACAATATGTTTTATTTTTATTAGAAATATTATCACCTTCATCATCATGAAGCATTCCTAATAACTTATTCGACGCCAATGCAGTTCCAACTTGAATAGGATATAAATATGGATTTTTCGGAACATATGATGGTTTATGACACACCACGAAAATTTTTATATCTAGCATTGTATTTATTTGTTTCTCCATTATATTATTCCCCTTATATTTTCTAAAACTTTTTCTTAACGATTCCTTTAACCCACTCTCTCCTCCGACTCCCAATCGGCAGCACCTTATTGGCAATCTTCCGGATGCCCGCGTTCTGCTCCATCCTTGCGATTTTTGACAGTTCTGCTTCTTTCTCCTCCATCAGGCATCGTTTCGTTTTTCTCAGGATCATCGGATAATACGGCGACAGCTTCGCATACTCCCAGAAATATTCCGCGAAATCACAGTCCACTACATCCCACGGCTTCTGATATCCGGCGAAGTGGATCAGATACGGGCGTTTTCTCGCCTGTGTGTATGCTTCATAGATCTGTCTCGGTGCCATCTTTAGAATATCCATACGGCTGCGTCCTATCTCCTGCCAGTCCATCAGGGTGTTCCACTGCTGCGGTAAGTAGGTTACCTTGTTTTTGCACACGATATTCAGGATATCCTGATCGTGACAGCGATAGGAATGTGTCAATGCCATCTGAATCATGTCTTCCGAACTCATCGTCCTGCGGAGTCCGTCCAGATCAAGAATTAGGACGCCTGCCTGGAAATAGTCATACGGACTGTCCAGTCCCAATGTCTCGGTTGCATAGGTCTGCCAGTTGTTCTGATTCAGGTTCAGCTGACCTGCTACATCGATATCTTTAGCCGCTCCAATCACGGCTCCGTTCAAGTCAAAATCATACAATTCTGCCACATCATGATCGGCCACCATGTCACAGTCCAGATAGAGGATCTTATGGTAATTTGGCATGATCTCCGGGATGATCAGGCGGTAATATGTCTCTACGGACAAGTGCTGATCGACAAATAATTTGCCCGCATCGAAGTATTCACATACTCGGATGAAACGAATCGATATATTCTGTTTGTCCCTGGCTGCCATGGAAATCAGATGCTGATTTTTCTCAGAAATGTCGTTGTACAGAATAATGATGTCATACTCTTTCTCCGGTGAGGCATTCGCAATCACCGAGCGGATCATGATGTCAAGATACGGTGAAAATTTATCGTTGGCAGACAGCACGATCGGCACGCCTGCCGGATAAACCGGCTCCAGAACCGCTTTCGGCGCTGTCTCTTTGAACAGGGTTTTCGGCAATTCTCCCGCCCGGATTCCCGGCTGAGTTTTCAGCCACTCATAGTAGATGCCGCAAAGGCGTTCCGCCAGATATCCCATCACCCGGTATTCTTCCACGCTGTACCAGGTACTGTCGATCCGCTTTTCTGCCTCAAAAAGGATGTCAAAGAGCCATGCACAGTAATTTTTATAGATCTCTTTTTTCATGATGAACATATTGCACTCATGAGCGGTTTCGGACCGCATATAAGAATCTGCTGTCTGTGCAAATTCCGGATATTTTTCCTTTAAGATCTGCAGGGTAATATCCAGATCTCTCCGATGCTGGAAAGGAACCATGCCATATTCATGGTACACATCCATCGTTTTTCCTTCTGTCTTAATGCGCGGATACCGGCGTTCCCGGACGCTGATCACGTCATATTTTGTGATCAGATCGCGCATAATCTCCGGCTGAAGTTTCATTTCCTCGATCGCTTCTTCTGAGATGCGGTCATAGGCAATATTCCCCCATCCATCGTCTTTGTTCAGAGACGGATCAAATGCCAGATAGCGGCGGTAATGGAAAAATCCATAGTAATCCGCCTCTTCGTTTTTCCATGCCCAATACTGTGCCGTCAGCTCACAGTATGTCTTATTCCGTTCGGAAATATTGTCTCCCTCATCGTCATGCAGCATCCCCGGAAGTTTTGTTCCGGAGAGTGCCGTTCCCACCTGTATCGGATACAGATATGGATTTTCCGGCACATAGGCCGGTTTGTGGCAGACCACATAGATCCGGATATCCGGGATCTGTCCTGCTTGTTTTTCCATGTATGTTACATTCCTTTCATCTACAGCATTTCTGGGGATTTTTATGAATTTTCCGGCAGATTTAAGCTTTCCATATAGGCATCACAGACGCCCTCTGCCTCTCCCTGCATCACCACATCGCCTTTATTTAACCAGATTGCGTGATCGCAGAGTTGCCGCACCGTTGCCATCGTATGGGAGACGAACAAAAGCGTCGTACCATTTTCCAGCATATGATGCATACGTTCCTGACATTTTTCCTGAAATGCCGCATCTCCGACGGCCAGCACTTCATCGACAATCAGGATTTCCGGCTGCACGATCGTCGCGATCGCAAATCCCAGTCTCGCCGCCATACCGGATGAATAGTTCTTGATCGGCATATTCATGAAATCTTTGAGTTCTGCAAATTCGACGATCTCATCATAATGCGCATCCATAAATTCCTTGCTGTAACCGAGAACGGCGCCATTTAAATAAATGTTTTCCGTCGCCGTCAGTTCCCCGTCGAATCCGGCACCCAGCTCGATCAGTGGTGCAATGCTTCCTCTCACTTCTACCGTGCCGCGGTACGGTTTCAGAATACCGCAGATCAGCTTTAAAAGTGTCGATTTACCGGAACCATTCGTTCCGATGAGGCCCCACGCTTCTCCGCGTTTTACCTCAAAATTGATATCTTTCAGAGCCATAAATTCCTGGAACATCAGCTCGCGTTTGATCAGTTTTACAAAATATTCTTTCAAATTATCAATGCGCTCGGAAGCCATATTGAAACGGACCGCCGCATTTGTTACTTTTATGATTGTGTCTTTGTCCGATGCCATTTCTGCCTCCTAGATATATAAGATAAATTTATCCTGCGTCTTTAAGAATGCCCACACTCCAATCAGAAGTGCCACTCCGGCTGCCACAAATCCAGCCAGAATCAGGTACGGATCCGGCATCCGGCATTCCAGCACGATCTGACGGAACTGCGTGATATAGAAATACATCGGATTTAACGTCATAACCAGTTTCCGCAGTGCCTCCGGAAGCAGGGTAATCGGATAAAATAATGGAGTCAGATACATCCATGCGGTCAATACTGCGTTATAAATATGCTGTATATCGCGGAAGAATACACACCCCTGCGCCAAGAGCATTCCCAGTCCCAGGCAGAACAGATATTCCTGCAGAAGAATTACCGGAATAAATAGATAAAAAACATTCGGAACGACCCGGCATACCACAAATACGATCACTAGCGCCCCCAGTGCAAATACCATATTTACAAAGGAACTTGTAATTTTAGATACGGTAAATACATATTTCGGCACGTAGGTTTTTTTCAGCAATGACGCATTTCCGATAATGGAGAAGATCGCCTGTGTGGTTGATTCACTCATAAAGTTATAAAGCGTCTGTCCGATAATCAGGTATACCGGAAAATTGACAATATCAGACCGGAACATATTGGAAAATACGATTACCATGATAACCATAACCATCAGAGGATTCAGGATACTCCACAGGTATCCCAGAAAACTTCTCCGGTATTTCAGCTTAATATCTTTTGTTACAAGCTGCTGCATCAGGAAACGGTACTTATAAAATCCGCCCAGTCGTTTTAAAAACAAATTCATATCTTTTCCTCTTTCTTCGATTTTGCTTTTATTTCAAAAAAAAACCGCGCAGCAATACCCGCCGGAAACTTCCTGCCGGAAACAGACGGTTTAACTTACGCATATCTATTTTAATTTTTAAGTTGGTCGGTTTTAAACGAAACTCCCGTATATTCGATACTTCTTCCTCCTTTCCCGGTTCAGTATGATAGAATTTAAGATAAGGAAGCTCGGCACATTGTATGCCTTTCTTCCTCTGGTAAAAGTAAAAGATACCAAACAACCGCTCCGCAAGATAGCCATACAGCCTTGGTTCCTGCGGTCTGTTTATCTCTTTTCTCTCCTGCTCGAATGTATCTAAAAGTGTAAAAAGCCATTCCATATAGGTATGGAACAGCTCTTTTTTCATGATATACATATTCATATAATAAATATCTTTGGAACTCATATATGCCTTTGCCGAATCTGTATATTCCGGGTAAACCCGGTTTACAATCTCCAGCATATGATTCAGTTCTTCTGCTTCATGATACTGGCAGTACTGGCGGTATACCGTCGTATTGATCCGCTCTCGGTAAACGGTCAGAAGATCGTATTTCATAATCTGCTGCGCCATCCACTCGGCTTCCATCCAATATGGTGTCAAATCGTCCCAGACGGAATCCAGCTCTATATACGGATGCTGGCGTTTTCCAAGGATTTTTCCACTCTCCATCACCGGACATACCCTGTGAAACGTCAGATAGCGGCGGTAATGAAAGAATCCATAATAATCACAGTCTATATTTTTCCAAGCCCAATACTGTGCCGTCAATTCACAGTAATCCGGATTTTTTTCGGATATATGTTCTCCCTCATTGTCACGATATGCCATATGCTCAAACCGTTTATTCGTCAGAGCTGCTCCGACCTGAACCGGATAGAACAATGAATTTTCCGGCACATAGGTCGGCTTATGGCAGGCAATAAATATACGTATATCTGGTTTTTTTTCCATATCTGGTTTCCTGTTTATTTCCTTACTTAATGAGTTTCTTCCTTAACCCCTTCCGTACTCTCCTTCATCAGCATAATCTTCGGCGTCATGATAATCAGCTTCAGATCTTCCAGCACTGAATAGTTGCGTATATACGTCAAGTCCAGTTTCAGCTTGTCATAAGGGGTTGTGTTATATTTTCCATACACCTGCGCGTAACCGGTCAGACCTGCTTTGACCTGCAGGCGGAATGAAAATTCCGGTATCTCTTTTTCCAGTTCTGCCGCCAGCTCCGGGCGTTCCGGGCGCGGTCCAACGATGGACATATCACCTTTTAAGATGTTATAAATCTGCGGCAGCTCATCCAGACGGGTTGCCCGCAGCACCCGTCCGATCGGCAGGATTCTCGGATCTCCCTCGCTTGCCAGCCGTGCCTTTCCATCTGCTTCCGCGTTCTGCACCATGGTACGAAATTTATATATCTGGAATTTCTTTCCGTTTTTTGTAAGGCGCGTCTGCTGGTAAATCACCGGACCTCCGTCGGTCATCTTAATACAGATTCCTACAATCAAAAAAATCGGAATCGTAATTACGATTCCGATGAGTGATCCGACGATGTCGATGATCCGTTTCATAATTTCCTGCTCTATCTGCAGTCCCTGATTATTCCGCGACAGAAGCAGCGGCGAATCAAACAGATTCAGTTCCACCGAGCTGCGAAGCAGAATGTCCGATATTTTCGGGACGCTGTATGTCCGGATATTCTGACCGAAACAATATTTGATGATATAGTTTCGCTCATGCGCCGGTATATCTCCGACAATCACACTGTCGTATTTGGCGATCTCCGCTTTGATGCGTTCCGGTCCTTCGTGGTAGCTGACAATCTGGCTGATTATGTATTTATCTTCCCGCGCATTCATTTTTTCAATCAAATGATAATCCGAGTGATCGCCGGAGATCAGTAGTAACTCTCTCGGCGGGAACATGCCCCGGTACAGCCAGAGAAATGTCATCGTCCACGCGAAGATGATGATGACCGCCCCTATCAAATTGACCACCAGTGGCGCCGGTGCCGTGAATTTCTTATCCTGCACGCTGATCTGGAAATACGTAATGATATTGGTAAATACCACCGCCAGTATCTGCGAGTAGATCAGATTGCCCCGTTTCAGGAGCGCTATCTTAAATCCGCCGTACAGCTGCATAAAGAAAATAAGCAGGAGTCCATAGATGAATATCATCATCCAGTTACCCCTGCGGAAGAACGGCGCCCAGATGATCTTATTGTACCAGTTAATCCAGATGACGCCATAGAGTCCTGTCAGAAGCGCGACCAATATCAGGGCAAATCCCAGCTTGATCAGGCGCTTGTATTGCTCAAATTGATTCATGCTTTTGTGTTTTGGTTCCTTTCTTTTACTTATCTTCCGGCAGACGGATCCCCAGTTCTATCCTGCGCTTTTCTCCCAGAAGCTCGACCTCCACCGTCACGATCCGCTTACGGATGCGCTTGCGTACAATCTTGTCCAGGAAGAAGGATAATGGTCCCTGGGCGGTTAGGATGTTGCCGTCTTCGTCAAGGGTGACAAAGGAGCGGCGGACAAGACATTCATCCAACTCCATCATCTGGCAGAGCAATTTCTTCTCTTCCTCCCGGATCGCCCAGAATTCACAGTCTGTCCGCAGGAGTTTGGAAAGCTTCGGGACCCGCTTTAACGCCAGAAAGAATTCCTCCGGCGTGTCGGTGTCCGCGATAACATAGGATGGAAAGAGCGGTTTCTGGTATTCCAAAAGTTCCCCGGCATTGCGCCAGACGCATTCCTGCTCAATCACAAAACAGGCGCGGTACCCATTTCCTTTCAAAACGCGTTCTATGCATTCTGTCAGCTCCTGTTCCCTGCCTGTCTGTGTCTGGATCACATACCACATATCGCACTCTCCTTTGCATTTTCCCTACTTTCAGGTGCACAATGGGTATGCTTCGCCATCCCGGAGCCGCCTACTGGCTGCCCGGATACGATCTCGATCCATCCTATGTTCCATCTTTCATCTGACCATGACATTGATCACAGGCAGCTTACTCCATGTGCTTTTGATTCTTATTCTGCGCCTCTTAACGCGCTTTCATGCGTCCGCATCCGGCACGCCCTGATTTTAGAGGATTTGTGCCTATGCGAAGTCTAGTTTATTATACTACGGTTTGTGGGGGGATTCAATAGAAGTTTGTGGGAAGGAATGTTTAGGAAATTCTTAAATTAATTTAATATTGATTATAAGATAAAAGCGGAGTTTTCGCCCCGCTTTATTTACAATCCTCTCTATCTACAATCTTTACACCATGACTGGTTTCTAATTTGACCATTTCCCATTTTACGGAAACCAAATTCACTGATTGGTTTTGGTTTCTTACAATTCGGACAAATACGAACAGGCTCACTTCCGTTGTATCCACTTGATTGAATTATCGGTCTATCCGTATTAATATTATTTTTCTTATTAGCAGACATTATAATACCTCCTCTTTGACATATAAATCTCTTTTTATTTGTGACTCGTTACTTATTGCAAAAAATTATTACTCGATTACATATTTGATTTTCATACTGTTCAGCACAGTCTGATATCCCAGATATTCATCTTTCTGCAACCTTCCAACAACAATTCCTGGCTGGATATTAATCTCTTTTGCAAATGCCCGGATCGTTTCTTCAGTAAAGCCCTCCTGGTTCGTACTTACGAAATCATCATACTCTGCTTCTGGTATCAATACATTTTGTGAAAATGCATCCGCATCATTCTCTAATCTTTGAATCAATTCATCTGTTTCCAGCCCAGCTTTATTTTTTTCGCTTACTAAAAGGACCTTTATCCGCTGCTGTAACACATGCCCCAATTCATGGAATAACGCAAACCAAAATGTATCTGCATATTTTCGCCTGTCATTCAGTGCCAGAACCACCTTATCTTTGCCTAGCCATTTTACTGCGCCATTTACGCCGCAATTTTTAAGATTAGGAAGAAATACCAGTGCCACTCCGCAACTGGCTAAAAGTTCCTTTAATCTCGGGTAAAATACTTCCGGCTTTTGAACCGTCATATTTCGAATCTCTGGAATAGACTCTGTGAGTTTTTTCTTATTAAATAATTCCACATTCATCTGCGTTCCTTCATTGATCGCAGTCTGAACCCACGCATTCGCATTAATTACATTAATGTCCTTTACTTCCGTCACACTGGTTCTATACTGAACCAGAAAATCCCGCTGTCCCAGTACCGCTAACGACGAAACTTTAAAATACTTTTGAAGTTCCTGGACTTTCTCTGCCGCAATTCGGGTTGCTTTTACAGCTCCCAGAGTAACCCAGAACTTATAATCCATCTTCTTGACTAGTTCGCACTCCTGAGCAAGTTTCTCCCTTCGCTCAACCTCCAGCTTTTTTTCAATATAAGATCTATTTAGATTTAACCATAGCTTTGTGGATGTACCAAACACAATCGAAAGTTTCAGTACCATCTCATCTGTCAGGTTGATTCTTCCATTTACCAAATCACTTACATATTTAGGTGTTGTCTGAAGACGTTTCGACAATTCTTCCTGTGTAATTCCCAGCTCATCAATATAATCCTTCACATAATAACCCGGATGGAATGCAATCAACTCCTGATATTCTATCTTATTCATAGTGATTCGACACCTCCCACGCAATTATTATTTCTGTTGACCTGTAAACAATGTTTATATCTGTTTCCGTCCATGTATTCCCTGTTTCATCTAATGGAATAATAGCTAGTCGATATCCAGACCTTCTTCCTGCCACATCCAGTGCATACTGCCCTTCTCTGTCTCCATGCAGGGAATGTAAATGGTAGAACGGCATATCAGCTATATCCTGAAGATTTTCAGCACTCTCAAGCAAGTTCACAAGAGCGTGCAATTTCTCTGCAACGATCGCTGGAAGATCCTTCTTCGCTTTTCGGATGTCTGTGCAAAGTTTTTCGATCTTTTTATCATGGTAGCGAATTTCTATACTATGCATCTCCTTTAGTAAAAATAAAAATTACCAAAAAAGTAATTTTTATTTATAATAACACATATTTCATTGATACTCAAGTGAGAATTTCTAAATTCCCCCCTTAAGCCACATCCTTATACACACATTGTCGACCTACTATCATATAAAAAGGAAAACCATGCATTCAGTTTTCAGCCTCTGCATGATTTTCCCTATTCATTCCCTATTTACAAACCCGATTCTCCAACTGCCCACTCTGCACATAATGTGTATAGTAAGCCTTCAAATCGTCTCCAAACACTGCCGCCAAATCCGGGTTATTTGCCTTATATACACTGACATCGAAATTCTCCGATGCCCTGCGTCCTTCTGCCATACCGCACGTATAAAAATGCTCAAATAACTTTTGCGAGTCCAAGCCAACGACCGACTGCAAATCTGGATTATTCATATAATAATAATTTGCATCAAACACCGGCTGGTACGTGTTCATCTGTTCCGCTACCTGATTCTGATTACCTGCGGACTGTGTCTGAGTCTGCGTCTGACCGGACGTATTTCCATTCGAAACCGCCCCATTCTTATACGGGCAAACTCCATTTGGATGAAGATGTGCCTCATGGTCGCCACAATGATAATGATAACTTCCCAGACCGCTCTTATTCTTGTAGTCATGATGTCCGCCCTGTGCATCCGTCCGTCCCGGATGCGCCTCAGCTGTAATCATCGTCATGTTTGAGACAGTCGCGAACGATGCCGTCAGCATCATGCAGGATAAAAGCGCAGTTCCAAACTTTTTAAAACGTTTCATAATAACTCCCCCTTGTAACTGTAAAATGAAATGCTCTCCAATTTGATTGTAGCATTTCCATACAGAAAACACAAGAAAATCACCCTGATATTGTACTTATTGTGCCTTATAAAAAATTATAATTTCCACACAAAAATAGGCCATTGCAAACATCCACGTTCACAACAGCCCACTCTTATCTACTACTCTATTAGCCGCTATACAAAACTTAAAAAATCACATTTTTCAAGTCCCCAGCTCCGCTCTACCGCATATATTCCTGCTTCACCTTATGATCCACCACATGCCGCTTCGCCAGCTCTTTCGTCACATCCTCTACGCTGATGCCCGCGTCTGCCATCAGAACCATGGCATGGTAACACAGGTCTGCCAGCTCGTAGATCGTTTCGTCCTTGTCTTTCTTCGCTGCCGCGATGATAACCTCGGTACACTCCTCGCCGACCTTTTTCAGAATCTTGTCCAGACCTTTGTCGAACAGGTAGGTGGTGTAGCTTCCTTCCTTCGGATTCGTCTTACGTCCCATAATGAGGTCGTAAAGTCCCTCATAGGAAAACGGCGTGATCTCCTCGTTCTGGTAAACCGGCTCAAAGAAGCAGCTCTCCGCGCCCGTATGGCACGCCGGACCTTCCTTGACTACCTCGACAATCAAGGTGTCCTTATCGCAGTCCGCATAAATGCTGGAAATATGCTGCACATTCCCGCTCGTCTCACCCTTTCTCCAGAGTTCCTGACGGCTGCGGCTGTAAAAACAAGTCTTCTTCTCTCTGAGGCTGATCTCCAGACTCTCCTTGTTCATCCAAGCCATCATCAGAACCTTCTTGCTATAATGATCCTGCACGATCGCCGGAATCAGACCTTTCTCATTAAACTTTAACTCATCAATCTTAAACGACGGCTCTACGCCTGCAATCTCGTTGATATTCTCACTCATATTTTTATCCTGCCTTACCACATAAAATTTTAATTACATCGTAACTGTTCAGTACCTTCACAGTCACGCGCAAAATTCCATTAAAAATTGCCTACGGCAATGGGATTTTTGCCTGCTGGCTCATGTTTTCGTACGATCAGCGCAGCGCCGACGCTCTCCTTCGTACTCCACAGGAGAACAGGCATCCAAAAACTGTAGAAAACATCGCATACGCCGGTGCTTAGTGAGGTCTTTTCGAACTTAGCACCGCTGCGTAGGCGCAAGAGCGAAAGCGTTTTTCGGAAGTTTCTGGATGCCTGTTTTCCGTCCCTCTCACGAAAAAGCGCCGCCCTCAAACTTTTGGGGAATCTATGCGATTTAGATCAACCGCATCTCCACCCCATTCTCCGCCAAATACTGCTTGAGTTCCTTAATATTTACTTCCTTCCGATGGAAAATACTCGCCGCCAGTCCCGCGTCGATCTGCGGATACTGGAAGAGGTCTAAAAAGTCTTCTTTCTTTCCCGCGCCTCCCGATGCAATAATCGGCACATCGACACACTTCGCGATCTCCAAAAGCATCGGAATGTCAAATCCCTGCTTCACACCGTCCGTATCGATACTGTTGACCACCAGCTCGCCCGCGCCGCGTCTGACGCCGGATTCTGCCCATTCCAGCGCATCAATGCCTGTATCGACACGCCCGCCCTGCTTAAATACGTGGTATTCGTCTCCAACACGTTTCACATCCATCGAAAGCACCACACACTGATCGCCGTAGCGGTGTGCCGCCTCGGTGATGAGCTCCGGATTTTTGATCGCGCCGCTGTTGACGCTGACCTTGTCCGCGCCGCATTTTAAGACGCGGTCGAAATCATCCAGCGTGCTGATGCCACCGCCGACCGTCAGCGGGATAAAAACCCGTTTTGCCGCCTCAGTCAGGATGTCGGTAAAGATTTTTCTTCCTTCTACACTTGCCGTAATATCATAAAATACCAGCTCATCCGCGCCACTCTGGTTGTAAAATTCTGCCATCTCGACCGGGTCCGCCACATCCTGGATTCCCTCGAAGTTGACGCCTTTCACGACACGCCCGTTCTTTACATCCAGACACGGAATAATACGTTTTGAAATCATGCCGTTCCCTCCTGATTTCTTTTTCTGATTATTCATTCGAACGATTCGAATGATTCGAATGATTCGAATGATTTTTTTGCCGCTTTTTATACGGCGCTTCTCCTAAACGGAATATTTCAGTGCTTCCTTTAAATCAATCGCACCCAGATACAGCGCTTTTCCTAAAATCGCACCATACACCTCATTTTTCAAGATCTCAATCTCCTTGAGGCTGCTGATTCCACCAGACGCCACGATATCCAGCCCTTCAATCTGCGATAATTCTTTATAAAGCTCCAGGTTCGTTCCCTGCATCTTTCCATCGCGGGAAATATCGGTGTAAATGACCGTTTTCACTCCCGTATCGCGCAGGCGGCGGCAGAAGTCAACGCCTCTTACCTCGCTCGTCTCAAGCCACCCGTGAGTCGCCACAAAACCGTCCTTCGCGTCCACACCGACTGCAATTTTATCGCCGTATTTGCGGACCATTTCTTCGACAAATGGATAATTTGTGACCGCCACCGTGCCGAGAATCACGCGTCCAGCTCCGAGCGACAGGTATTTGTCGATGGATGCCTCGTTGCGAATGCCGCCGCCGACTTCTACAAATAATCCCGTTGTCTTAATCAGCTTCTCTATCGTGTCAAAATTTGCCAGCGCCGCGTCTTTCGCGCCGTCCAGATCGACCACATGCAGGTTTTTCGCGCCCTGCTCCTTGAATCCCAGCGCCACCTCTTCCGGTCGGTCGCTGAATACTGTCATCTGGTTATAATCGCCCTGCACCAGGCGCACCGCCTTGCCGTCCCGCAAATCAATCGCCGGAAATAGCTCCATGTCCGTTTCCTCTCCATAACTGTTTAAATCTAATCTACAAGCCTGAAAAAACAGTTACCTTTCTTGTTTTTCTATTAATTATATCTCCGAAAACGCCTTCAGAATCCGCAGTCCCACTTCCCCGCTCTTCTCCGGATGGAACTGGCAGCCCATGACATTTTCATTTGCCGCGGACGCCGTGACCGGAATGCCGTACTCCGAGGTTGCCAGCAGACTCTCATCACAATCTTTTCCATAGAAGCTGTGGACAAAGTAGACGTAATCGCCCTCTTTGCTGTATTTAAACAGCGGATGCTTCTTTCCTTTTTCCGTCAGATGCAGGCTGTTCCAGCCCATGTGCGGCACTTTTAGGTTTGCCGGAATGTCTTCTTTTAAGTCTGCCATCACGCCCGGAATCAGTCCCAGACCCTGATGCTCGCCGTATTCATAGCTTTTATCAAAGAGAAGCTGCATTCCGAGGCAGATTCCCATGATCGGTTTGCCTGCTTTTGCTTCATCCAGCAGCGGCTCTGCCATTCCGGATCCGCGCAGTTTCGCAATCGCATCGCCATACGCGCCGACGCCCGGTAAAATGATGTGATCCGCTTTTCTTAAATCTTCCGGATCGCGGCTGACTTTATTTTCCAGTCCCAGGTAACTGAGGGAGGAACTGAGGGAAAACAGGTTTCCCACGCCGTAGTCAATAATTGTTATCATTTGCAGCCTCCTATATCAATTCATGTATGTTCCCGCAGTCAACGCAGGAACCCGCTGAATCATTATAAACCTATTAAATAGATTTGTTATACTTACTTTTATCTTAGATCATAATACCCCTTTTGTCGATGGAATCTCGTCCCGGTACCTCTCGTCAATCGACACCGCCTCGCCGAGCGCGCGGCCCAGTCCCTTGAACATCGCCTCGATGATATGGTGGCTGTTTTCGCCGTGGAACATTTTAAAATGCAGAGTCATCCGGCTGTTGGAGGACAGTGCAATCATAAATTCCTTTACAAGCTCGGTATCAAAATCGCCCACTTTTTCGGTCGGAATCTCCACATCCATGACCAGATAGGAACGTCCGCTTAAATCGAGCGCCGTCATTACCAGTGTTTCATCCATCGGAAGCAGGAAACTGCCATAACGGCGGATGCCCTTTTTATCACCCAGCGCCTCTAAAATTGCCTGTCCCATGGCGATTCCGATGTCCTCTGTCGTATGATGGTAATCGACCTGCGTATCTCCGTCACATTTCAATGTGAGGTCAAACCGTCCATGTCTGGCAAAGAGCTCCAGCATATGGTTTAAAAATCCGCAGCCCGTATCGACCTGATATTTTCCCGTTCCATCTAAATCAATCGACAGGCTGATTTTCGTCTCTGCCGTGTTTCGTTCTAATGAAATCTTGCGTTCTCTTGACATTTTTTCCAGCCTTCCTTTCTTATTCACAGCTGCCCCACCTACAAAAACCATGCTGCCAGCATTTTCATACGGTTCCCACAGTAAATGCGTGAACCTATTGAATTCCGGCCTATCTTACAACTGCACTTCTCGCCGCTTCCACCAGCTTCTTCGTCTCCTCAACAAACGTTTCCATCTCTTCCTCGGATCCGATGGAAATGCGGACATAATCTTTGATCCGCTCGCTGTCCCAGCGTCTTACCAGGATTCCTGCCTCGCGCAGTCCGTCAAAATAGACTTTTCCCGGCATATCACCGCTCTTGGCAAAAATGAAGTTGGTCTTCGAATCCAGTACAGTAAATCCAAGTGCCCGGAGCGCCTCGGTCGTTTTTTCACGCGTTTTGCAGATGCGCCCGGTACATTCTTTCGTGTAGTCCCAGTCGCGCATCGCCGCCGCGCCAGCCAGAATCGACAGGCGGTTGACGTTGTACGGGTTAAAACTGTATTTGATCCGGTTCATATCCGCGATGAGTTCCGGGTTTGCGATCGCAAATCCGACACGCGCGCCGGCTAAGCTGCGGGATTTGGAAAAGGTCTGGATAATCACCAGATTTTCGTATTTCGGAAGCAGTGATACACACGATTCGCCGCCGAAATCCACATACGCCTCATCCACCATCACAACGCGGTCCGGGTTGGACGCCGCTACTTCCTCAATCGCAGAAAGCGGCAGGTTCATGCCTGTCGGGGCGTTTGGATTGGCGATGATCACATTATTTCCGCAATTTTTATACGGTTCGATATTTAAGGTAAAATCTTCCTCCAGCGGAACTACCTTGAACGGGATCCCATAGAGCCCGCAGAGTGCCGGATAAAAGCCATACGTCAGATCCGCGAACTGAAGCGGCGCGTTCTGGTCGCAGAATGCCCGGAATGCAAAACCTAAAATCTCGTCGGAACCATTGCCCGCGATGACCTGGTTTGTTCCCACGCCGTAGTGGTCGGCGATCGCCTCGATGAGGACGCGCTCTTCCGGATCCGAATAAAGGCGTAAATTTGCAAGTTCCAGCGGCATAATTTTAGAAGAATTTTCCTCATACCCCGCCAGAATCGCCTCCGCGACCTTCGGGCTCGGCGGATACGGGCATTCGTTTGTGTTCAGCTTGATAAATTTCCGCCCCTGCGGCTGCTCACCCGGTGTGTACGGAAGAAGTGATTCGCTTGCTTTGCTCAAAAAACGGCTCATATCTGCCTACGCCTCCTTTTTATCTTCTGCTGCGGTTTCTTTCTCCGCTTTCTCTTTTGCTTCTTTTTCTTTCTTTTCCTGTTCCTTTTTCTTCTGGTGTGCTTCCACCGCGCCCTTCAGCTTCTCCGCCATCTCGGTGATCTGCTTGTTTTTAAACTCAAAGCTGCTCTTGTTGGCGATGAAACGGGCGCTGATCGGCAGGAACTCTTCCAGCACTTTCAGGTGATTTTCACGGATCGTGCTGCCCGACTCGACAATATCCACGATGACGTCCGAAAGCCCCAGAATCGGCGCCAGCTCAATGCTTCCGTTTAATTTGATAATATCAATATCGCGTCCCAGCTTTGCGTAATGCTCTTTCGCAATATTCGTAAATTTCGTTGCCACGCGCACCGGTCGGTCTTTGTCCTCGACGTAATCCTCTTTTCCAGCCACGCACATCCGGCATTTTCCAAGTCCCAGATCGAGAAGCTCGTATACATCCGGGTTGCTCTCCATCAGAATGTCTTTTCCGACGATTCCGACGTCTGCCGCATGGTGCTCGACGTAGATTGCCACATCACTCGGCTTTACGAGCAGGTAGCGGACACCCGTCTGTGGATTCTCAAACACCAGTTTTCTATTTTCGTCGTAAATACTCTTGCAGTCATATCCGACCGACGCCAGAAGCTCATACACCTGATCGCCCAGTCTTCCCTTCGGCAGTGCTATGTTTAACATCTCACGCCCTCCTTTCCATTCTCCTGAAAGGCAGTTTCCCGGTCCTCTTCCAGGGAAAGACGTCCGTCATACCGGTACAGATAGCAGTAACGCAGATCCTCCGGCACAGTTTTCTCCACCCGCACACGCAGTCCCTGACGGCGCAGGCTTTCAACCGCCTGGCACAGGCGCACTATATCGACATCCGGCTCATAGAGCACCAGCGCATCGACATCGTAGCGGATGCTCTTTTCCGGCAGGCGTTCCAGCTCTTTTAAATAGATGGCAAATCCGATCGCATCGGCTTTCTTTCCTAATTTTGCCATCATACCGTCGTACTGGCCGCCGGAAAGCACCTGGCGTGCCAGACCATCTAAGAATCCCTGGAAAATAATACCGTTATAATATTCAATGTCATTGATCATCGAGAAGTCCAGCCGCACCTTGTCAAGCTGTCCGCCCAGTCCCATCGCCTCCAGAACCTCATACAGGCGGGATAAAAGTGCAACCGACTCCTTCATTTTCGGCGTATCCGCGATCGCACCTGCCTCTGCCAGCACCCGCCCAAACTCTCCGTACAGCCCGGAAACCTTCATCAATTTCTCTGTATCGCCCTCCGGCAGTGCCAGATCCGCGCACAGTTTTTCCAGTCCGCTGCGGTTTTTCGTCCGGATCAGCCCTAAAATGATATCTTTCTGATCGGCATTGACCGGAAGCTCTTCCATCAGTCCCACCACGAAATCCATGTTGGAAATCTTGAGCACATAGTCCGTCTCAAAATCCGCCAGACTCTTGAGCGCCAGCGCCAGCACCTCCGCGATCACGCAGTCATCCACGCCGCCCATGCACTCCAGTCCCATCTGGCTGATCTCTTTGTACGTGTGGCTTTCCTTGCTCTCACGGTACACACTCTCCAGATAATAGACCTTCTCGCACGTATTTTTATCTGCCTTGGTGTTCTTCGCGATGCTCAGCGTCACGTCCGGCTTGAGAGCCATCAGGCGTCCGTCCAGATCCGTAAATGTCGGCACATTTTCCCCCAGCAGGAAACTTTTATTCGCTGCATACAAACTATATTCCTCAAACCGCCCCATCCGGTACTTGCGGTATCCATAGCTCTCATAAAGACCTCTCAGGCGAAGCGTCGCCGCCTCCGCCCTCCGAAGGCTCTGAATCTCTAAATTCATGCTCTATCTCCTCTCAACTGCCGCCGCAACCGCCCCGGCTCAACAAAATCCGCCGGACAATCACCCGCTCGTCTATATCCTGCCGTTATAGCTCCCATCACTTTTATTTATCTCGCTATCATGGTAGCGTACTAAAGTGTTTTCTATATACTATCATTCCTTCTTAAAAAAAGCAACTACTTTTTTAGAATACCCACACTTTAAAGAAAAACTCGGGGCGTGAGAAATGTGCGCCCCGAGTTTTTCCACCTCGACTCTATTCTTTTATAACCTTCTCCAAAATCGGCCCCAGAATCTCCGTCCAAGGCGTATACGCATCCTTTTCCTCCAGATGCGTCAGCGCCATCCAGTTCAATCCTCCTGGTGTCATTTCTCTGGCAAGGTCTTCCAGATCCCCGTCCCACGTCGCTGCCTTGCGGGACAGCGCCCCAGTAAATTCGGTGATGTATGCCCGTGCGGACGGCTCATCCAGCCCGTTTCTCTCACACCACTGAATAATGACGGTCAGAAGCATATAGTAAGCGCTCATCAGGCCCGTCGTGCTCCTAAGGATCGCGATCTGCTTCGGCGTATCGACCGGAACCGGCTTGCCGACGTGACTCATCAGATCGACTACCTCTGGGATATCCGGGTAAATTACCACCGGTCCGAATCGGTTCGCTGCGAAGGTCAGAGGCACAACATCCGCCAGAATCTCTCTCGGTCCAAACATTTCTTCGATGCGCTTTAAGCTCAGCGTTGCAACCAGATTGATAAACTTCTTCTCCGGTCCGATATGAAGCGGTTTTAAGATATCTTCCGCCGCCTTCGGAAGGAGCGCCGCAAAGACCCAGTCCGACCGATCCACAACTTCCTGGTTATCCGCCGCGACCGACACGATCTCCGGATATTTCTCATGCAGCATCTGCGCCCGTTCTTTATTTCTCGGCGATACAACGATCTGCAGATTCTCCATTCCGCTCTCGCAGAATCCAGTCACGACGGACGTCGTAATGATTCCCGTCCCAATAAATCCCAGTTTCATAAACTTCTATCCTCTCTTTCTCCTCTCCGTTTACCCGAAATTTTTCCAGACGATTCCGAGCGAACTTTTCTGATAGTTACTCCCCCGATTTTATTCACATACACAGTATACAACCAAAAACACATATTTTCCAGCATCCTACTCATATCTCGGCGCACTTTTCCGGGTTTTCATCGTAATTCCTCCCTCAACCTTCGCAGCCCACTTCCGCAAATAAAGCGATTGAAATAAACCATCTAGCCCAATCTGCACAAGCAATCTCCTCATCTTTATTCAATCTTAATACATCGTTAAATCTCCCTTATCCGCTCTTAAAATCTCCAGCTGTATAATATGACCATCACAAAAATAAGGAGCTGCCTTTATGCCAGAAGAGCTTATTCGACGAAAGCGCCGTCTTTCGTCTTTTCAAATTATCACATTGGGGTTTGCCGGGGTCATTCTACTCGGAGCGCTACTGCTGATGCTGCCGATCTCCACGACTGGAGAGAATGTAACTCCATTCAATGAAACGCTGTTTACTGCGACCTCTGCCGTCTGCGTGACAGGGCTTGTAGTACAGGATACAGGCTGCTACTGGTCAACCTTTGGGCAGGCGGTTATTCTGGCACTGATCCAAATTGGTGGTCTTGGTGTCGTAACCGTAGCAGCATCGTTTGCGCTGTTGTCCGGGCGAAAAATTTCTCTGATGCAGCGCAGCACCATGCAGGATGCAATTTCAGCACCAAAGGTCGGCGGAATCGTCCGTCTGACACGCTTCATCCTGCGAGGGACGTTTCTGATTGAGCTGCTGGGAGCGCTTGCCGTGCTGCCGGTATTCTGCCGGGACTATGGATGGCGCGGCATCTGGATGGCGGTATTTCATTCCATATCCGCTTTTTGCAACGCCGGGTTTGACATTCTTGGGACAGAAAGCAACCACTATCCATCTCTTACCGGCTACGCGGACAGCCCGGTAATCAATATCACGATTATGCTGCTGATCGTGATCGGCGGTATTGGATTTCTGACGTGGGATGACATCTTTGAAAACAAGTGGCGGTTTCATCGCTACCGAATGCAGAGCAAGGTGATTCTGGTCACGACAGGTTTTTTAATTTTTCTGCCTGCTATGTTTTTCTTCTTTTCAGACTTTTCCGCGCTTCCCGCCGGAAACCGGCTGCTGGCATCCTTTTTTCAGTCTGTCACGCCGAGGACAGCGGGCTTCAACACGGTAAATCTTTCCACGATGTCCGGTGCATCACAGGGCGTAATAATCCTTTTGATGCTGATCGGCGGTTCTCCAGGTTCTACAGCAGGCGGTATGAAAACAACGACACTGGCGGTTCTGCTTGCCAATGCCACTGCAACCTTCTGCCAGCGCGATAGTGCCCGATTTTTCGGACGCAGAGTCGATTGCAGCGCCGTCAAGACCGCCGCGACCATTCTGACGATGTACTTGATGCTGTTCTTTGGCGGTGCTGTCTTTATCAGCACATATGAGAATCTTCCGCTGTCTGTCTGCCTGTATGAAACGGCATCGGCAGTCGGGACGGTGGGATTGACACTTGGTATTACACCGCAGCTGCATATTCCATCGCAAATGGTGTTGATCACGCTCATGTATCTGGGCAGAGTCGGCGGTCTTACCCTCATTTATGCGACATTTTCCAGCAAAAAGGTGGGGAATGCAAAGCTGCCGCAGGAAAAAATCACGATTGGATAAGGAGTCTTTTCACATGAAAAACATTCTATTGATTGGCACAGGCCGCTTCGGACGGCATATTGCAATACAGCTTTCTCAGCTGGGACATCAGGTCATGGCGATCGATACAAACGAGGAACGAATCAATGATGTGCTGCCATATGTCACCAACGCACAAATTGGCGACAGTACAAACGCGGAGTTTCTTCGCTCTCTTGGCATCGGAAATTTTGATGTCTGCATCCTGACCATCAGCGGGAACTTTCAGAACTCGCTGGAAACCACCTCGCTGCTGAAAGAGCTGGGGGCGAAGTGCGTGGTGTCGCGTGCCGAGCGTGATGTGCAGGCAAAGTTTCTGCTTCGCAACGGTGCCGACCAGGTAGTCTACCCGGAAAAACAGGTGGCAAAATGGGCAGCGATCCGATACACTGCCGACCATATTTTCGACTACATAGAGATCGACGAGCAGCACGCCATTTTTGAAGTAGAAGTTCCGGCCAGGTGGATCGGCAAAAGTGTTGGTGAACTGGATATTCGCAGAAAGTATGGCATTAACATTCTCGGCATCAAACATTCCGGAAAGACCGACGTTTCCATTACGCCGGATACAGTGCTGTCCGGGGAAATAACAATTTTAGCGTTGGGCGAATACAAAGCGCTGCAAAAGTGCTTCCGAATCTGAACGGACGGTGAGGGTATATGGAAGATAGCGTTTTGATCGCCGGGACGGCGCTAATGTTCCTGTTTGGCTGGTTTTTGATGAAACGGATGGATCGCTTTCTGGACGAAAATCAGAAGCGCATCAAAGAATCGTCAGAACAACAGCAGGCTGAACCGTGCGTGCACCTAGTCGGAAATATTTCTCCTGACGAACTTGAGGAAACATTTTCTCAGTTTCGCAATAGTCATGCCCATGTAGAAATCGTGATCTATGATTCAGAGCAAATTTCTTTTCCGGACAACAAATCCGATTGGGCGCAGTAGAAACCTTCACATTTTGGTGCTATAATTGCTATAATATTGTTTAAGAGGGGTGGTGAAAATGTGCAGAATAAAGGAAGCGAAATGCCAAAAGAGCATATTCTTGTGTGCCTGTCCTCGTCTCCATCCAATGAACGCATTGTACGAATGGCAGGGAAAATGGCACAGGCATTTTGCGCCAGTCTTACCGCACTTTACGTGCAGACCCCCGGAGACGCTGATATGAACGCGGAAGATACCGTCCGTTTGCAGGCGAATATGCGTCTGGGGCAGCAGCTTGGCGCAGAAATTGTCACAACGCATGGTGAAGATGTGGCGACACAGATCGCGGAATATGTGCGGCTCTCTGATGTGACCAAAATTGTGATTGGACGAAGCGGCATACAGCGGCGGCATTTCTGGAGCGAATCGACGCTGACAGAACAGCTCATTACGCTTGCACCGGAGGTAGATATTTATATTATTCCGGATGTGGAAGCCTATAAGAACTGCCGCAGAAATCAGCCGCTTACTATCCGCCCGGCGTTTCCGACCGCCCGGGAACTACTTCTGACCATCGGAATTCTGGCAGTTACGACGGTCATCGGATGGATTTTTCTGCGGCTCAGCTTTGCAAATGCCAATATCATCATGGTTTACCTGCTGGGTGTACTTCTGACTTCCACTTTTACCAGCGGATATATCTGCGGTGTGCTGTCCGCTTTTTTGAGTGTCCTCCTGTTCAATTATTTTCTGACGGAGCCCCGGCTGTCTTTGGCAGCCTATGGCAGCAAATACCCGATAACCTTTGCCGTCATGTTCGCGGCTGCACTTTTGACAAGTACACTTGCGGCCAAGCTCAAAGCCCACGCACAGCTATCCGCACGGGACGGTTATCGCACGAAGCTCCTTTTTGATATGAACAGACAGCTCCAAAAAGCGGAAACGCCGGAGGAGGTCTATCGGATGACCGCGACGCAGATACAAAAGCTCATGCAGCGAGACGTTCTGATTTACCCGGCACAGGGCAACGCTCTGCTGGATGGGAACATTTATCCGGCTGACGGAAGTAGTCCATACAGCATCCCAGATACCGATCGGGAACAGAACGTGGTTCAATGGGTCTGGCAAAACCGCAAGCGCGCCGGAGCAACGACGCAAAACTTTCCAAAGGCAAAACGGCTGTATCTTGCCATCCGTACCGGGCAGCAGATTTACGGTGTTGTCGGGATTCCGATGGAAAAGCAAACGCAGCCTGACGCATTTACATCCAGCGTTCTGTTCTCCATCCTCGGCGAGTGCTCTCTGGCGCTGGATAACCTGCGAAATGCCAGAGAAAAGGAAGAAGCTGCCGTTCTTGCAAAGAACGAACAGCTTCGCGCCAATCTTTTGCGTTCGATTTCTCATGATCTCAGGACACCACTGACCTCGATTTCCGGCAACGCAGATACGCTGCTGCACAGCTATGACGTGTTGGATGAGCAGACACGGAAACAAATTTTTACGGACATTTATGACGATGCACAATGGCTGACGGGACTGGTTGAGAACTTGCTTTCCATTACGAAAATTGTAGACGGCAGCGTAAAGCTGCACCTTTCTGATCAGGTCGTGGATGACATCATATCGGAAGCACTCAGGCATATTGACCGAAGAGCAGCAGAACATCACATCGCAGTAGATTGCGGAGACGTACTGTTGCTGGCACGGATGGACGCAGGACTCATCATGCAGGTGCTCATCAATCTGGTGAATAACGCAGTCAAATATACTCCAGTTGGCTCGAACATCCGGATCACGGCAATCCCGCGAGAAAATATGGCTGAAATATGTGTCAGCGATAACGGTCCCGGTATTCCGAATGAACTGAAGGAACATGTTTTTGAAATGTTCTTTACTGGGGGCAATCCAATTGGCGACAGCCGCCGAAGTCTTGGACTTGGACTTACGCTCTGTCAAACTATTGTTCATGCACATCATGGTGAAATGACGTTGAAAGACAATTCGCCGCATGGCTGCATCTTTTCCTTTACAATACCACTTAGTGAGGTGAACTTAAATGAATAAGCCGCTCATCCTCGTTGTAGAAGATGATACCCCGGTGCGAAATTTAATAACGATGACACTAAAAACTCACGAATATAGGTATCTTTCGGCGCAAAACGGCGCAAGTGCCGTGATGGAAGCGCTGTCTCACAACCCGGACATTGTACTGCTTGATCTGGGGCTGCCGGATATGGACGGCGTGGAAGTCATCCAAAAAATCCGGTCGTGGTCGAATATGCCGATCATTGTGATCAGCGCCAGAACAGAGGATTCCGATAAAATCGGGGCGCTGGATGCTGGAGCGGATGATTATCTAACGAAGCCTTTTTCCGTGGACGAACTGTTGGCACGACTGCGGGTGACGCAGCGGAGACTGTCGATGATGAAAACAGACTCCGTGCAGGATTCTCCGATTTTTACGAATGGTGCGCTGAAAATCGACTATGCGGCAGGCTGCGCATATCTTGACGGCACAGAGCTGCACCTGACACCCATCGAATACAAGCTGCTGTGCCTGCTCTCCAAAAATGTTGGTAAGGTTCTGACACACACCTATATCACGCAGCAGATTTGGGGCAGCAGTTGGGAAAACGATATCGCTTCTCTGCGGGTGTTCATGGCGACTCTGCGCAAAAAGCTGGAACGCGGAAAAGACGGGCAGCAATACATACAAACACACATCGGAATCGGCTATCGGATGCTCCGCATCGAGTAAATAATTCCTGAACTGAACATTCATGACTGAATGGAGTAGATTTCTTGTGGTCATTCCATTCTGCCACAAATGAACTGACCATCGTTGAAATGGGGCTGTCGCACTAAGGTGCGGCAGCTTCGTGTTTTTATCCAACACAAAACGCCG
>ENA-ORRR01000407-ORRR01000407.1-human-gut-metagenome-genome-assembly--contig:-NODE-407-length-41839-cov-18.6322_pt1 | contig 41839 bp, 47 predicted proteins | sample MGYA00242182_ERZ509148 | MGnify/ENA primary metagenome ERZ509148 (study PRJEB26280, sample SAMEA2338674) | human gut metagenome | biome: human gut; feature: human-associated habitat; material: faeces... | reverse complement strand
TGTATCATAGAAGGACCTTACTTAGGTTATTTTACAGAAAAAGTTTCATAGGCTCCGGAAGAACCTCGCCACACCGGACTGGCGGCTCTGCCGCACCGTAATATTCAAGCAGATAATCCTTTTGTGGCTTGTATTTGTGCAAGCCACCTTTTTAGTTCAGGCGGTTCCATTTGCAACAACGCTGAATTGATTTGCTCAATAAGATTTTCTTTTTCGGAGCTGCTCTGCTTATCTCCATTCATAATGTAATCAGTTGATACCCCAAGTACATCACTTATCTTGGCTAATGTAGACTCTCTGAATCCACGCCCATTCTCAATAGCAGACATAGATTGTCTTCCAATGCCGACTCTATGAGCAAATTCATCTTGCGAGAAACCCTTCTCTTTTCTCAGATTCGCAATTCGATCTCCTCTATCCATATCTACATTAGCCAACTTAGATTTCACCTCCTTCCTCAAAATAAAATAAAGCCGAATAAATCCACAAATACATTCGTATTTATAGATCTATCCGGCTTTGATACATAATGAACGGCACTTCTGATAGTTTATATTATTTTGGAAATGCTTGAAATTCCAACTCCATTATACATGGACCATTAATCAAGCGATAGTATAAGGATTCTGCATCAATTTTCCCAATACATTCATCCTTTTTAAACAATGCAAGGTATCTTTTTCCATCTACCTCTGCAGCATATCCGTATAGTTTTCCATTATCATCTCTAATTGCACAGTCTTTATCCAAAAAGTTTTCCTTTCTCCTACTCAATCACTGCAGGTAAATCAATATTCTCATCATCTGAAGCCTCTTTTAAAACACTCAATAATCTTTCCCTCTCTGCAAGTGGGACTTTATCTCCAATAAGCATATATGCAATAATTCCGCCAGCATTTCTTAATGCCTGTGCTCCTGCTATCATCTTTTTATTTGCTGAATTAGTCACTAAAATATTAGTCCATACAGGATTAGAAATGCTCCAATCAATCTTGTTAATCTTAGGTATTAAATCTGCAAATTCAAATCCAGCATCTAAAATAATTGATGTAGCATGCGCCAAAGCCATATGGGTCACAGGTTTAAGCAACAAATTTTCTTTTCTTAGTTTCTCTAGTGGTTTTCCCTTTTCCAGGCAATCGATATATGTCTTAAACACATCAATTTCTGTAATACAGGTATGCCAATAATCTTGCATAATTTTATGTGCTTTCTCTAAGTCAGATTCATTTCGCATGATTTTGGGAGTAATATCATAATGCGACAAGATCATTTCGCATGAAGAGTAAATAGCACTTAATGTAGTCAGCTGTTTACTTCTGGCCGGTATGGTATTAGATTTCCAATTGACAATTTCAAATTTATTGACTGGTTTTAAAGGTCCATCATCAGTACTAAATAACGCTCTAGCAACAACCGCTACCATGTCATCTTCAGAAGTAATTATATTGTCACTCTTCGAGGTTTGCTTTGCATAACGATTTACTTTGTTGAAAATCTTTCTAATTTTAGCATTGTCATCCGTATGCTTAATAAAAATCACACTTATATCAGCCTTTCCAATTTCCGGATGCGGTACTAACGTTTCTCTTAGTGTATCTGAAAGCTGCACGCTTCCAGGAATTCCATTTTTACCTCGAATTGCCATGTTCAGTGCTGCTAATCTATGCTGTCCATCTAGTGCAATTAAACTTTTTTCATCTGGCAATGTAAGGAATCCTGCATTATCCAAAGTGCTATCATATGCATCAAATTTTACATCCACTACATCTTTAATGCTTTGGAACTTTACATTTTCCCAGCCCTTATATACATCTACTATCAAAGCGCCAAAAAACCAGTCTTGGTCATTCACGATATATGGAACAATTTCTTCAGCAACGCGATCTCCTTTAATTTCTCGCTGCATACGTTCATCAATACTCATATCCGACCAATTTTCCATTTCACTAGCATAACCCACATTCTGAATTAATGTGTTAGCCTTCACGTTTGCCAAATAATATGTTGTGCTTCCTATCCTACATTCCTGTGCCAGTAATGTTAAGCCCATATCGCGCCTCCTACTTGTTTTGCAAAATCAGTTTAATGTTTTATAAAACATTGTCTTTAAGTAGGAGTATAATCAGTTTTCTACACCTTGTCAAGTGTTTTATAAAAAATTATTCGTGTTTTGCAAAACATTGTCATGGATTAAAAAAATTCTACCTTGTACAATTTCTGCCAAGGTAGAATTTCCATTTTTTCTGTATATTAGTATAACTTTGCACCTGCCGGGATTTTATCATCCACCATGATTAGGTGAAGCTTCTCTTCTCCATTCACATCATTATATACAGCTGATAAGAGCATTCCGCATGACTCAATTCCCATCATTGCTCTTGGAGGAAGATTTGTAATTGCAACCAAAGTCTTACCAACAAGTTCTTCTGGCTCATAAAATGCATGAATACCGGAAAGAATTGTACGATCAGTACCAGTTCCATCATCCAATGTAAACTGCAATAACTTCTTACTCTTCTTTACAGCAACACATTCCTTTACCTTTACAACACGGAAATCTGACTTGCTAAATGTATCAAAATCAACTTGCTCTTCAAATAATGGCTCAATTTCAGCATACTTATCGATCCAGCTCTTTGCATAAGAGCATGTAGCATCAACTTTCTTTCCCTGAGCTTTGATTTCTTCAACTGCTGCCTCTACTAACTTAGCAGCAATTCCCTGACCTCTCAAGGAATCATCCACTTCTGTATGATCAATAGTACATACACCCTCTTCTGTCACAGCGAAAGTAATCTCTGCTACTACTGCGCCTTCCTCATTTGTTGCATAAATTCTATTTGTTTCCTTAATCAATTCCATTTTAAAAATCTCCTTTATTTCTATTATCATCTTTCTTTAAAAACACATTAAACCACAGTTGCTTTCTGCTCGCCAGCACATCACTTGATTGGAACATTTCAACGACCTTCAATTCTTGTAGATTACTTACTATCTTCTCAAAGGATTTCTCAGTGAGGTCCGTATAATATCTTCCATTTCTAATTCCTTGGTATGTTCCGTATTTAAAAGAGACATAAACAATTCCGTCTTCTCTTAAAGCCTTCTCTGCCTTTAACAAAAATATCTCTATCTCCGATAGCGTTAAATGCAAAAGTGACGCACAGCACCAAATACCATCGTATTGCTCATGAAAAGTGTATTCTTGAATCAGGGCTGTATCAACTTGCACGCCTAAATACTGAGAGGCTCTTTTGCTCATTGCCCCTGAACCATCGAATGCCGCGACCTGATATCCCTTATCAATAAAATATTTTGCATCTCTACCGGAACCACATCCCACATCTAAGACATTACCTCCTGGTTTAACATACTTACAAAACTTTTTTTCAATATCTGTAAAGTTGCAATTAATTGTTTCATTCACATAACTATCCGCAAAATTTTCATAATACAATATAGTTTCAGCTGTCGTATTTTTCATATATTCTTTCAGCCTCTCTATACATCGCCTCTGGATTTTCTAAAAATTCTGCTACAATTTCTTTTTGTAATTTTGTGCCCTGCATTCCACTTAAATTAGTTGCTGGATCTAAGCAGCGTATTCTCGCAGATTGCATTCTAATTCCTGCGTAATTTCTAAACATATCTGATACGGATATTCCTGTCTCTATCTTTTCTCTTTTCCTTAGAAACTCACTAATCCTATGATAGGATTCATCAACTTCTTCCGTAGATAAATTCTTTGTCTTAAAGTATTCTGTTACAAGAATGATAACTTCTTCTCTAACCCATTTACGTTGTTGATGTTTTTCTTCACTCATACTATATTCCTCCATTGTGTGGATTCCACACCTTATTATAGCCATTAGCAGCTGCCCACTTATAAGCATATGTAAGGACTCGATTCTTGTAGTTGATTAAATCTGGCACCTGCCTCTGAACGATAATTTTTTCATTTCGTTCTTGTAAAGTATAAAGGAATGTTTCATCTGCAAGTTTGTCATTTTTCTGTCGATTACAATGAGGGCAAGATAAGACGAGGTTCCACAGCATATCATCTTTGATAAATGACCATGGTATAAAATGATCCACATCAATCCTGTCAGGCCTAAGAGGTTTTCCACAATAAAAACAATTATGCACTTCAAATTCATTAAATAACAGGTTTCTATAGTAGGATAAATTGTTACGCTTAGCACTCTCATCAATTTTATCTAATAATCTAACCGTATTTTTCTCCTCATTAACACGTTCTAAGAATCTAGCCCATTCATAATAATTTAGCTTTTCAATGACAACCTTATGCTTACATACAAACTCATACATTCCCGGATTAAACTGTATGTACTCTTCCTTTTTTGAGAAAGAATAAAATATCCTTCTTGTATCTTCAAAAAGTGCACCAACGACATACTTTTTACATTTCATTTTAACCTGATGCGATATGTCAATCATCATATCCGCTGTTAATGACTCATATGGTATGGCTTCCACGATATTATACTTTTTTGCAGCACTATACAACACTTGTTCCAGATATGATTGACGCTCATCATTGGTTGAAGCCTTTTGCTTTAGACCATGTTTTAAAATCAAATTCCAATAAATTTCTCCAAACTTGCTAAATACTTGATCAAACGTAAGCTTCAGATTTTCATCAACATTATATAAATTATCTAAAAGTGCTTTCAAAAATCCATATTTATAGCTTGTATCATTTCTGGATTTAGAAGAAAATACGCAGCTCAATGCCGACCACATTTCATCGTCAGACATTATACGCTCTTCGTATCTTCCTTCCTTTAAATCAAATCCTGCCATACTTTTTCCTCATAACGAATAATTTATATGATAAACTATCTACTCAAAATCATCAAAATCGTACAAATCGTCATCCATGAGCTCATCCTCATCTAGTAGATCGTCTTCATCCAGCGATAATTCATCATCTGTAAAAAGCTCGTCATCATCGCCCGTAACATTGCTTACAAATCTATCTTGTTTTTCTTCTTTAATAATATTGACTGCTCCAAATTCTTCAACAACTGTTTCACTATTTAATGGTATGTCGATAGATTTCAAAGCATACTCTCCAAACATTTGCAAGTCATTATCCTTAGAATGTAAGATCAGCTGTCTTCCATCTGCTGTGGAAATATCATTCGTAACACATACCTTTACCAGTAATTCCAACAACCTTAGAGAGATCCGTTCTTCATCTGTTTCTAATAATTTGAAAACCAAATAGGTTCTTAGATGAACCTGCTCTGGTGTTGCTAATAGAGACATTTTAATCACGCCATCTTCTTGACTTGCTTTGGTAATAGCTCGTCCTATAAAGCCTTCACTTGGTGTAGCCTTAACGACTTTTGATAGATTATCATCCACTTCAACAGTATCACTTAATAATAATCGCACAACATCATTCGCAGAATCATAATCAACTTTATCAATAAAATGAGCCAGTGCCATTATACTGATTTTAAAGGGATTACCTTGCATATACTTTCCAAAAGCTTTTTTAGGATATTCTCCTTGTGAAGTAATATCTCCATCATATACAGATATTATATTGATATTTTTATCATCAAGAATACCAAATACTTTATCAGTAATTTGTTCTCCCTTAGCTATCAGAATATCTGCAAAATCGTATATATCCTGTGCAATAGTTCTATTATGTAAGTACTTTCTTACATAAGAAGTCATTCTCTGATCTTGATATTGAGTTTTCATTTCAATAACATTAGGTTCTTTTTCCGTCAAACACAAATCTCTGCACCTTTGTTTTATTGTCTGCAACTCATCTTTCAAGTAATCAGAGTTCTTTTTTCTACCAAACCCAATTATTCCAGTTTCTGTTCTCATTGGGATTACATTACTATATTTACCAGCAGCACTCTCCAGTTTCGTTATAACATTAATATAGGTATCTGCTCCGAACATATCATATATTTGTCGAAACAAACCTTTAACCTTTTTTTCATCAAATTCGTAATTGTGTTCTAAATAATATTTATTTTTTAAACTAGCTCTATTTATAATTCCCATATTCTGAGGCAAAATTTCATTTAAAATTATTCGTCCCAAAGAAGTTTCTTCTTCATAATCAAATCCATTTGTTGTATGGCAATGTATTGTAATTTTCTCATTTAGTGTTAGGCATTTATTCTCATAAGCACAATATGCCTCTCCTTGGCTAATTACCATTCTATCTTTGTCTGTAACAATTTTGGACATCTGAATCAACCATTTAATTGCAAAACCACTCGGTTTTAATTGTATATCATCGGTATAGTCTGATAATACTTGATTCCTTATACCAAATTTTTCAAGTGATTCCTCAGCTGCATCATCAGATAGCTGGGCAAACACTTTTATATTTTTTGTATATTCAGACTCCATATTCCACATTCGATACAAGACTGGATTTACCGTGAAGCAACTATTACTTGTTATACAAATATTAAGTGCAGTAATAAAGGAATCTGGAGTTGTGACCAATACCACAAATGTTTTTTCAAGATCATTCAATGCATCCGAAACCGCATCACTTATCGTTTTTATTTTACCCCTTTGAGCTTCAAGAATTCCATCTCTGTGTTTATCTAATAATTTAAGAGCACTTTTTATGTTAGTTACCTTTCCGTATGAATTATTAACCATCTGAGCTGCAATAAATGGTCTAAATAATTCTTTCACCACAAATTCAGGTACTCCTAAGTAACCAATTTCAATTCTACTGTCCGCAATAACTTGACCTGAAGCAGAATAATCAACATAGCGATTTATCTTTCGTTGTCTTCTATTAATCAGTGATTCAGTTAATACTTTTTCATAGTCTTCCTTTTCCAACTTAGAATCAAATAAAGCGTCAACAGCCACCTGCACCATACGTTTTTGAGACCGCAAAACCACTTCAGGTGCAGACATATCGTGAAATCTATGTAAAAGTCTATTTCTTTCAATTATTATTTTATATCTGTCATTTAAATCTGATGAATACTTTTTTCCATTGAAATCAACAATCGGTCTTAATCCTGCTGGTAAAACCAAAATTCTAGATGTAATCATCCACTCCGGCTTATTACCTGATTTGATGAAACTTTCAATAACTTCTTTCCTATGTAAGTAGGGTTGGGCTAAGTAACCATAGCTAATCTCTAAAATCTCATTTACTTTATTCAGTTCTTCATCTAAATCTAAATTTTGTAAAATAAACTTAATTGCTTCTGTTCCACGATAAAAAGAATATGCTGAATCTTCTGGATTAGTCAATGCCTTCATTTTATTCTCATACAACCAATATTCTTCTGCGTCTACAGGAAGATCCATTAAAACAATTTGCTCAACATATTTTTGAGGCAAGTCTAATACTGTCGCTAATATTGATGGTTCTCCATAGAAATATTGTGGCAAAACAACATTACAATCAAGCTCAATATGTCCAAATCTTTCTCGTCTAACGTTAGAAGTGGTTACTTCTACACCACATCTATCACATATTACTCCAGCAAAATACTTCTTTTTATATTTTCCACATCGACACTCCCAATCTTTCATTGGCCCAAATATTCTTTCAGAAAATAATCCATCGCTTGCCGGATGATATTCTTTATAATTTAATGTTTCCGATGTTTTTACTTCCCCTGATGAGAGTTCATATGCACGCTCTGGTGAAAGCATATTAATTTTCATATGAAATTGTTCTCGGATACTTGTATTTTCCTCGACTAACATATCGCTCATAGCCTTCTCCTTCTGTGTATTTATTATTCTCTCAGTAATTCATAAAGAATATCAGAGTCTTCATCAAGCCCATCATCCTCTTCATTATCAATTTCTTCTGCGTATTCCTGCATTTTCGCATCTGTTTTTATAAATTCAGATGCCTGCATCGCCTTATCAAGCAATTCAAAAGAATCAAACTGCCTTGACACAATGTAAGATAGTTCTCTAGTCAACTTTATGAAATTAAAATTAAGTTCTTCTGCTTCCTCTTTAATATCACTCCACCAACGATGTCTAAATATTGACAACTGAACAACAATGGACATATACACTGCATACGAATATCTCGAATTCTTCTTACATATACTGTAGGAAGAAAAATCTTTTATCCTAGAAATATCCGAAATCCAATAAGTAAAATGATAATCTCTGCCAGGGAATCGACTTATATACCGACTAGCAAACATTAATTTGTTCTCATTCTGGAATATAATAATATTATTTCCTTTAAAAGCCTTGTTTATAATTTTTACAATTGCACCTATATATCTTTCATCTGTATAATGTTCCTCATCAATATCAACTAGATAAAAATCAAACATATCTTTGCCTCTAGACGAAAACACATTTCCCATATTTTCAACTAAATATATTTCCTTAGATGAGAAAGTTTCATCCATAGATCCGGATGTAAAAATCAAATCATCAAATTTGGTTTTAATCATTACCTCTTGCTCATAGCCCAGACTTTTTAATAGTTGAGACGCTACTTTTTCAGAGTCTTGATATCTCATCCTATTTGAAATTGCCTCTTCAATTTTTCTATCATCCAAATAATAGCGCCACATCGTATCACCTTCTCTATTCGTCTACTTCTTCCAAACTCTGGATTTCCTCGAGATAATCCTTCGTAAACGAATGTATTCTCTCTAAATAGTCATCTTCTGTTGTACACTTTTCAACAAATTCTTCATGCAAAATCTCTAAGCCACCAAAGAAATATTTTTCAAACAATTGTAAGTTTTCCTTGATTCTTGCAACATTCTCAGGAATTTCATTTCCTTCATCGTCAAATTCCTCTAATTGAAACGCATTTTCAATACGTTCTTCCTCAGATAGATTTCTTTCTTTTTCTAATAACATGGCCACCTGATACATGTACACTAATTTATCATGATTTTTGTTCATGATACCAGTCAGCATACCAGCTTCATCTTTATTCTCTGGATCATTAAGAGTTCCTAAACGACCATATCTAATTCCTAATGCTATTGCGGTTTTATAGCAATCCATATATGTATTAAATATTTTGAAATTGTCCTTCTTATAATCCTCCGGATTTTCATCCTTTCGAATCTGTCTTTTGCACAAGTCCATCCAATATGTTGCATAAATACCTGTTACTTTATAATCTTTATCAAACATATTATCCCTCCAACATCTTGACGTGTGTTGCTGTCTCTTTTTCCTTGCCTGCACCATCAATGTCTTTACAAATCATGTAACTCTTACCTAAATACTGCTCCATTTCAGCACGAGCAGATTCCCAATGTTCTTTCATAACTGCAATGATTACTTGATCTGCAGTTTCCGGAATAATAGTACAAATATTTTTTATATGTGTTCCATCAATATTCGAAAATGGAGCATCAATTACAAGTGGGAACTCTGTTACCTCCACTAAGTCACTTGATTCCATATCTTCTTTCGCCAATTCTATCAATCCCGAAATAAACGAAAGGTTCTTAACAGCTTTTAAACCATCGGATTCATCAAGTTTTTCCAAATATTGAACCTGATACTTTCCATTAATCATGATAGTTCTAGTACCATGATAAACTCGATTGAAAACAGAATTTACCTTTAACTCAAGCTGAGATCTGACAGTCGATTCTTTCATCATGTATTCTTCATTAAATTCAGAATATAATGCTTGAGCATAAGCAAGGTATCTTCTCAATCTCGAATTAGTCTTATCGTTCTTCAGATATTGAGTAATTGTTTTATCACAATTTGATATTTCTTTTTTTATCGAACCTTGTAACTCATATTTTCTTCTAAGTTCGCTGTTTTTCTGCTCCAGCATTCTTACCGCAGCATTATACTCTTCATTCAATTTTTTTACATCAACATCATTTTGACCAATATTTTTATCAAGTTCCTGTTTTTCTTCTCTTCGATATCCTAACTGTTTTCTTGACATTCTATAACTCTTATACTGACTATCAACCGCCGAAAAGTAGCCCTCTGATGATTCTGTAAATCGTGTAGTATCTCCCTTAAATCTTCTTGCTAAGGAACCAATATTTTCAGGTGGCATTTTTTTACGTTCAGCCAATAAACATTGATGTGCCGCTGAGCCAACAGATATCTGAGTACCGCACACACATACACCTTTATTAATTATATAATCAATGGATGCCTGTGTCATATTCGGTACTGTTTCAACATCGTTAGAATGCTTTTCCATCAATTCAACCACTTTTCCTTTTAATGGTCTCAAGAAAAAAGCATAGGCATTAGGTGAATTAAATGCACTTACAACATTGGCTTTTGCAGAATTCGTATCTCTTTCAAGATCAATCAAAAGTTTTTCTAATTGTTCTCTTCTTTTCTGATCGTCTATTGCTGCCTGATTCTTTTTTATATTTGCTGCGCATTCCATCTTCTGATTATCATAAAAGGAAATGGCATCTTTTAAATCATCTATTTCTTTATCTATTGCTTCTAACTGCTTTTGTTTGGTTTCCTTCGTGCTTTGCGCATTTTCGACATCAACATTTCCAGATTTCTTAAGAGATCCGTTATAATCATTTACAATCTTTCTAAGATGACGTCTTGAATTTTCTAATATATCAATGCCCATTAATCCTCGAACCGAACTCTTCAAATCTGCATTATCTGTAATTGCGCCTAATCGCTCACCTGTTACGAAAAAATATGGAGATAAATCTTCCGGCAGAATCCCATCAATAACAGTTCTGACTAATCCAGGATCAACAGAAGAGATTGTTTGACCATCACTTCCCAGTCTTTCGATGGTTCCCTTCATTTGGCCTGATTCAGATATATTGTTAGTTATATTTCCAGTGGAATCATAATCTTTTTTTACGCATATATATTTTTGTGCACGAGTTATCTTATATCTAACATCGCAAAATCCTTCATCCGTTTGTTCTCTATTTCTCAAAATAATTGTAACAATAACATCTTGAGTTTCAGACTCTTCCATTTGCTTTGCAACTTCATCATTTAGCAAAATTGGATTATCAAATCCGTTTTTACGATATAAGCACCATTCAAATGCTCGTATCAAGGTTGTCTTTCCTGATGTATTATCACCTACTAAGACGGTTACTCTCTTATTCTCATCCGTAGAAAACTCGATTGTCTGCGTTCCAATATACTGTCTGAAGTTATGTAATGTAATACTTTCAATTTTCATTCCGCATTAACCATCCCTTCCAGCTTTTTTTTGATTTCGTTTGGCATCATATCATCACCAATCTTTTTTGTACGTGCATCTTCTTTTTCCATTTTTTCAACAATCTTCTTCATAGTCTTTAAAATACTTTGGTTCATATCCATGTCGTCAGTTTCAAAGCTCATAATCTACCTCCTGATTCTTAATCATATCTAAACCATATGCTACTGTGATTTCTTTTATCAACTTATCCGTTTCCTGCGGATTCTGTGAAATATGTCCAAACTCTTTCATTCTTGCAATTTCACGTCTCGCAAGCGATATTTCAGATTTATTATCCTCGTATGCATCCACTTCGTTTAACGGCTTTGGTAAAGTAACAAAATCATATATAACTGCATAATCCTTTCCCGGATATTTTCTAAGCACTCTACCTCGTCTCTGAATATATTCCTTTGGATTAGTACTACTTGCTAATATAAAAGCAGTTTTGATACTCGGAATATTTACACCTTCATCCAAACACTTAATTGCGATAAGTGCCTGATATGGATTTGTTTCAGCAAATTGTACTTTTATCTCTTCTCTTTCCTTTGCGCTTTCGTTAGATGTAAAATGCCTTACTGCCATGCCTAATTCCAATCCTAACATTTTAGAAATCATAACGATTTGTCGTTCCCCTTCATCGTCAGATTCTGATTCATCTAGTGCAGGATTATATGGTTTTGTTGCTCCACAATACACTAATATCTGATTGTCATTTACATAATCTTTCATTAATTCTTTCAATACCGCAATCTTTTCTATTGCTCCAGCAACAATTCTGGATCTCTGAATCAAAAGTGTTTTTGCCGCTTCACTAAGTTCAGCCTTTCCATCCTCATTATACTTACAAGCTTTTGATATCTTAGCTGAAAGCTCTCGATATTTCTCCAACTCATCATCAGAGAGGCTTATTATGATCGGGTGATAATAATACTTTGTAAGTTTATCTTCATCTATGGCTCTTTTTAAGTCATATTCAATGCATTTGTTACCAAAGTAACTGTATAGTGCTTGAGTTCCTTCCTCATCGCCATGTCTTTCCAGCGTAGCCGATAGGGCCAAACGATACTTGATATCATCACGTAAATATCTACTTAGTCTCATCGCACCAAAATTATGTGCTTCATCCACTACTATTAGTATGTCGCCCTCAATTTTTCCAATCTGTTCCTGAACATACTTTGATGTGTATGTTGCATTTGTTGTAACTAAGCAAATGGTATCTTCTATTTCCAAGTTGAAGTCAATGACTTCATCCTTCAATCTTTCTTTCCATTTTTTTTGTGGCGACGAAGAAAATGCGATTACGGGCCTAAAACCAAATCTTTCTATGTCTTCAACCCACTGCTCTACCAGATGCTGATAAGGGCAGACTATTATAACAGCAAGTCGTTTATTCTTCTTTAAAAGCCATGTTGCTGCACCTAATCCTGTAAACGTCTTTCCTGTACCTGTAGCCATATCGAATATTCCACGATATCCCTGGTTCTCCCACTCTAAAATCGCCTCTTTTTGGTAATCATAAAGTTCAATATCCTCATTAATTCCAAACTTTACTTCATTTCTTTCACATCTATATGCATCAGCTAAATCCTTATCTAGCTGTGAATCTATTTTTTCAACTTTATATTTTAAGAGCTTTTCTCTTGCAGCCTTCGGAAAATCTATAACATCAAGGTTATTTTCTGTGTTATTCCATATTTTTTCAAAAGCATCTATCTTATCTTGAACTCGTTCTTTTTCATATTCATTCCATGAGCAATATACATCAAATGATTCATAATTATTAAAGAAAGCATTAACCGTTTCATTCATTGAACCTGTAAAAGCAATATGTGCTCCTTGACTATCTGAAACGATTCCCATTTTTTCATGAAACATTGCTTTACTATTTAATTTCTTTGTAAACGCCACCTTTATATCCAGCCTACCTATACTGATCAAATAAGAAATCCAAGCAAGTCGCTCTTTGTCATTAGCATCATGAGGATCTTTCATCTCTCTAAGTAACGATTTTTCAACTATTTCCCTACTATTGTATCCCTGTTCAATAGCCTCTATATCTTCTTTATTTAGAATCGGAGATACAATCAATTGTATATGACCTTCATTTTCAATAAGACCTGAGATTCCTTTTGAAATCTCAACCAATGCTTCTAAAGTAAAAAAGCCTACTGCTCTCCTATACAATATTGCTTCCTTTAAAACTGGTATATAAAACTCTTTGACTACATTATTTTTATATGACCGGTACTCTCTCTTTAATGAAAGATCTGTCAGTGCCATTTAATCACCTTCTTTACTGAATCAAATCATGCTCTAACTCTAAAACGTACTGTTCAGCACCTATATTTTTAGTTTCAATACATACACCGCAATAAGCCTTATCAGTCACTGGCGTTGGAACAACAGAACACTCTATCCCTTGTTCTTTTAACCTTTCCTCCGCTTCAAATACATGACTTGTACTATAAAATACTATGTACATTAATAATCAACCTACCTTCTTAACTGCATCAATTACAGCTTCTACATCTTTCAAAGAATTTTTCCATCCAAGACTCATTCTCACAATTCCTATTTCTTTTGTATGTAGCGCCTCATGTGCTAATATCGCACAATGGATTCCTCCTCGCGTGCATATTCCATATTTATCAAATGCCTGTACGACTTCATTTGATTTCATCCCATCAATATTAATCCCAACAACGCCTAATCTTTCAAAATCTGCATCATATACAGTAACATTACTTAATCGCTGTAACTCAATCAGTAATTTTTGCTGTAACTTAAGTTCTTCTGCCTTTACAACCTCTCGGTTTTCGTTTAACCATTTAATTGCTGCGTTTAAAGACCAAATTGCTGGCATATTAAGTGTTCCCGCTTCGTAGCCCTCTGGAAAAACATCCGGGTTGATGTACTCATCTCCCAGGACGCCAGTTCCACCTTGAATAAGAGGTTTCCATGTTGGTTTCTCCAAACATACCAGTCCTCCAACCCCTGGCAAAGCTAGCAAGTCCTTATGTCCAGTAAAAGCAAGATAGTCCACCGAATCTTCGACCATATTGATTGTTATTTTTCCAGCGCCTTGAGAAGAATCTACAAATGTTTTTATACCTTTCGCCTTCATAAACTTAAGCAATTCTCTATTAAATACAATTCTTCCAGTCAAGTTACTTGCTAGAGTCATCTCAAACAAAGTCGTATTCTTTCTCACATACTTTTTAAATATTTCCTCTGGTGATAGCAGAAGATCATTTCTATCAATCACTGAATAATCAATAATGCCTTCTTCTTTCATCTTATGAAGAGGTCTCAACACAGCATTATGTTCATAGCAGGTAATTACAACATGATCTCCCTGTTTCAAAATACCTCTAAAGAATAAATTGATTGCTTCTGTTGAATTCTTCGTAAACACGACATTGGGTTCTGTTATTCCAAAATATCTTCCAACCAGTTTTCTTGTTTGATATAGCATTCTTGATGCTTCTATGCCCAATTGATAGCTACCTCTCCCAGGACTCACACCAATCTCTCTTACATAGTAGTTGAATGCATCATAAACTTCATCTGGTTTATATTTAGTTGTCGCAGCATTATCTAAATAAATCACTTATGATTCCTTCTTTCCTGCAACCTTATCGCAAATAATACATCCATTATAAAATTTTGCAATACACTTTTTGCAATGTTTACACTTAGTTTCATCAATTTTGTATTGTCCATGTATTGTATCTATAGCTCCATACGGACAAACTGAATCGCAGGCAGAGCAACGTATACAGAATTGATATTTTCTTAGCTGACACTTAATTCTGTTCACCAAGTTTGTAACATCTATACGTTCCTCCGGTAATACTTTCACTACATTTGTCCCAAATGTAATAATTAATTCAAAACATTTCCTATATTCTCCCGACTTATCTGTATCATAAACCGAAATATAAGTTGCATCCTTTTTTTCAATTATTTTTAAATCTCCGAGTGGCTTAAATAATTCAATCACATCTTTATTAAGCTTTTTCTCAATAATAATATTTCTTGCCTTATCCGATAAATTACATGCGGTGTCCATAATTGTAACATTCTTAACCTTTAGTCCGCTGGCACCTCTTCTAACTTTCCATTTACCTTCCTCATAGTATTCTTCAGGATCTGTTTTATTTGCTCGTTTTGCAAAATCAAGAACCATATCCTTCCATCGCTGCATATCATCTGGATGATAAATTTCAGTCAACATCATCGACCAATCCGAGTTATTTGGACAACACCAGCATCCAACTCTCTTATACCCATACTCATAGCATTCATTAATCAGAATATTTTTATATAATATATAAAGCCAAACATCGTAATCAGTCCATTCTATTATCGGCATTGCATTTACCTGCGTCGATATTTTAGAATGTTCTTGTGTTCTCTCGTATCCTTTTCTCGCAGCAGACTCGCTATGCCTAATACCCAAAAATGACAAGCTGTTACCAGGTAAATTTTCCAACTCCTTATTCAAGTTACTTGTTTTGAATATTGTACAGCACCATCTCTCATGTTGACTTGGAGGTCCAAACACTTTACAAAGTTTAAAGAAATCATTTTCTGTCTCACTTGGTATCATCGGAACTTGTGGGTTTTCTATTCGGAATTTATGTTGTACATATTCATACGTTTCTCTAAATTCCAATGTTGTATCTCCAAAAAAGTGAATAACTGAATTATCTTGTAATGCGTCTCTCACAAGCCTGCTTACAACGGTTGAGTCCTTTCCTCCTGAAAATGACACTGTAGGAATATATTTGTTTTCAGCATATTCTCCTGATGAATACTTTGTATAAATATCTGAGATGTATTTTTCTGCCTCATATACAAGACCTTTAATATACGCTTCATTAGCCTTTACCACGCCCATATAAGGAGTATAATCTCTTTCTACTTCAATGTTGACTCTTAACTCCTCAGCATATTTCAAATGCTCTTTGTTTTTATACCACTCTATGTATGGTATTCTCTGAATTTCTCCATCATATAGATATCTACTGGAGCCGAAATACCACACTTTTTTATCTGTCAAATCTTCACCCACGATCTTACTCAATAGCTTTCTTTCTTGAATAAAAACAGGGTTACAAATTGAACCTTCAGATAGTTTTTTCAATTTTCCTTTACATGTTAATTCATGCAACTTCTTATCAAAAATAGGTTCGTTACATTTCTCGCACCAGTAGATCATCAAATATCTCCATTTCTACATAATTTCCGAAAAAACCTTTGCAAGCACCTGCATCTTCTCATCATAACTAAGCGATTCGCCAAAGTTATCAATTGTGGATTTAATCTTATTAAACATAAGCTGACTTGTACCTGACAATTCTCCTTTATTGAACTGTGTAATTTTTTCTTCTTCATTTCCAGTACTGATAGTTACCTTAATTTCATCAGCACCAACATTATCTTGCACTTGATAATTATTTAATTGAGTTACCATCTTTGAAAATGCTTCGTAGAAATCTTCAATCTTAGAATCATTCCAATATTCAATTTCAAATCCAGTAACTACTTTACCTAACTCTTGTATGATTTCCTCATCATTTGTAGACAAATTCATATTGGCCAAATAGTCAAGCATCATACTTGTCTGATAGTCAAATGATTTGAATCTTTTTTCTTTCCAATCAGATTCATATAATCTATTCAATTCAGCAGTGATTGAAATGTCAGAATCAATTTCCAAAATGCTTCTCACTGCTTTTTCAACTGTCTGAATCTGAAGTTTTGTAACTCCTTCTAGCTCAAATACTATTTTTTGAACTAACATTTGTAATTCAGCCAAATCATCATCCAACTGTAATAAAGTTTCAAAGAAAAATTTATTATAATCTTTGTGAGTAATGCTCATAATCTCTCTATATATTTTGGCTTTATCAGAAACATATTTATTTGTAGTACGAGCAGCTTTAGAAATTGCAACAAAATGCTTATTCATAGCTTCATATAGCTCTTTTAATCTATTCTTTGCCTTTTCATCAACAAATCGAGCGAATACTTTTTCCAACCCCTCAATATATTCACGTTCTGAGTCGCTCCAATTACAAATATACAAACTATAATCTTCAGGACTTTCCAGAGCTTTCAATAATTCTTCTTCACAGTAATCGTGTTCCGAACCATGAAAATAAATAGAAATGTTCTCATAGTCTCGCAAGCAAAACGCAAGTAAAATCGAAAGATATCCATCTCGTAAACCATATGGTGCTTTCTTTAATGTCTCATACAGTTCCTTTACACCTGTCTGTCCTTTTATACACTTGTGAATATATTTTTGAACTTCTCTATATACATATTCACCCGACACTTCTCCTGTTGGCAATGTATTTAGATTTCCTATATTGTCTTCACCATCATATAAGCCATTTTTTGATAATACCGAACGGATAACCGAATGCTCAGGAGACATCAAGCTGCACTCTTCAAGCATATCTTCTTTATTGTTCATAATGTAAGACAGTGCCTTCGTTCTAGCCAACCTAATCGCACCCGATACTGTATTTTTATTTATCAAATCATTGTTTACAATAATAGTTCTAGGGAAACTATTCATCATTATCTCAGACGCAATATCTGACACGTCTTTTCCACTCTTTACAACATGTTCGCATCCGTTGGAAACTACTGCAATTCCATCTGCTTCAATATTTCGCCATCCAGAGATAACATCTCGAAGAATACTCTTCTGTTCACTAAGGTATAGTTCAAGTTCTTTCTCTACTGTCGGATCATCCTTTTTTAATTCTTCACGTATAGAATAATAATATTTAATTGCAACATATCTCTTTACTTCATCAAGAATAGATTCTTCATTCTGATTAATCACCAATATTGTTCTTTCTGGTAATCCTTCCTTTACTAAGTAATCGGAGATTTCAAACTTTTTATCCAAGACAAATGCAATCATTCCATCATAGTATTTAGGAAGAAATCTTAGTAAGGTTTTCTTTGTTAAATCCCCTTTCAAAGCAAAAATTGGTAAAAATATACGATTCATGTGGAAGTGCCAATTATAGTCATATGGGTAGATTACAAATTCTGCAAATTCCTCATTGAGAACAGATACTGCTGTTTCATCAGTTACTGATGAAACTCTTTCCTCAATCATTGAATCAAAGTCATAAATACTACTATCCAGGAAATCAAAGTAACCATACTGTCTCATATACTTAATAATCTTCTGTTTCTCAAGATCATTTATAGCCGCTTTCACTATCTCTTTATCAGCATCAATAACATTAACCAACGTCTCTTCATCTGAAGCAAGCGTTCCCGCATCGTTAATAATGTAAATAACAGCCATTGCCTTAAGGACACGAATTTGGACAGTCTTTTCTACACCTAGTCCAAGTTTATTAATAGCCACCTGATATTTCTTATAAATTTCTCTAGCTTCACCACCTCTATAAGAATATATATTTTCTTCAAAATAGTCATAAATTGCATCCAGACCAATGAAATGAAATTCATTCAAATTCATTTTCTCAAGCAGATAGAATAATGAATAATCTTCATCACTAGCTAAATAAGTGAAAAATGTTCTTTCATTCTGTGCAACTTTCTTTGACAACCTATCCAAAGCATACAAAGTAATTGGATGCAGCGGATATCCACCCTCAAACGGATTTATTCCTTCATCTTCAGGCGGTAATAGAAATCCCTTAAAATCATACGCTTGCGTATATAACTCATTAAGTTGCACTCTAAACTTACGTTTAAACTCGTTCCATTCCTTCTTTTTAGGAATTATATGAGGAATTAATGACAAGCATTGATCATACTTTATATTAATTGATGTCGATTTAAAGCGTCCTTCTATCTTCTTCCACTCATCACTCACAGATTTTTTCATTTTGTCTGTATATAGTGACAACTGCTTATGTGATACAAGAATAAGATAATCGTCGAAATCCGAGTGATCACAGAACTCTGCTAAATCCTGTACGTCCTTAACTTTTATATTCTCTCCTGTATCCTCAATATAACGTCCAAATTCATCAAAGACAAAAATAATGCCTCGATAATTGTCTGCAATAACAGTATTAGCCAATGTAATATTGTCAATCAAGTTACCGGCTTCACTTACAAACTCTGCACCGTACGTCATTGCTCTGAACACTATATTAAATTCTTTTTCTGACTTGGTATCATAATTCTCCAAGCCATTCAAAAGTTCCACTTCATCAATTTTATTAGCCTTGTAAATTTCTTCTAATCTTGTTTTTGACTCTTGACCATTTCTCCACTTGTTAATCAACTTTAACGCATCATCGAAATAGCTTTTAAAGCAAATATCTATTTGGTTTCTTTCTAATTCTTTCTTTAACGAATATGTGATACATTTATCAAAATCACCAAAATTTGCATATATTGGAACTACAAGATATGGCTGTTCCTCTTTTACAAATCTATTAATTTCCGAAGCGAGATCTTTATCATACTTTGATATAGCTTTCAGAAATTCCACTATACCCTTTCCATCTGTATTTACATGTCCTAATAAGTCACTTAATACAGTAAGTAAGTGTGATTTTCCTGTTCCATATGAACCATAAAGTATTCTTGAATGAACATCTGCATTTCGATTTATAATTCCAAGTAAGTATTCTTTCAATATTTCTGTAGTCGTAACATTTGGAATAAAACCTGCTAATTTTTCGTCGTCCTTCATATCAAAGCAGATATTGGCAGAGTACTTATATTGCTTTTTCTTTGTAACTAAACTTGTATAATTCATTATTTATCGTTCCTTATCAACATAATATTTTTCTACCAATCCAGCGTAATTATAACCATTAAACTCAATAAAACGATTTCCAAAGTTATTATTTAGATCGATATATTTCTTATTTTCTGCTTCTACAAGTAGTTCAAGCAGTTTTGAATACTTCATTCCAAAGTACTTTCCAATCTGTCGTTTATCTTCCATTAACTTGTCGATGTTAATCTGTTTTCCTTGCTGACTATCAGCTAAATTATCCATCGCTATGGCATAAATAAGTATTTCTAACGGAACTTCTCTGCCTGTTAGACTTCTTTTTTCATATGTATTTTTTTCAGTCTCCCTGAGAATCTGTAATGGAGCCAAAAAAGGATATGTATCTTCATCCATAATGCTATTTTTATCGAACTTAGCATCACTTACATATGTATTCTTCAAACAATTAAATTCTTTCTCTACTGCCGCTTTTTTGACTTTCATTCCATTTACTGACAAATATGAGTGAAAACCTTCTACAAATGCTTCCTTTGTTATAACATTTTGTTTCCATTCGTTAAACATCCAGTACCAAGCAGTTGCATTCTCTTCGTTAAGAGCTAAATTTCTATGCATCAAAAGAAGAGAACCTTGCCTCTGAAAATACAAGTCATGCTGAAGAATACTCGTATAAATCGGTTCTGGAACAAGACGTATACCTCCCTGTTCCTTTTCCTCGTGAGTTAACCCCATAGCATCAGACCAATATCTAAGAGCTTTTATCATTACTCGACCTAACCCAATATTATCAATTGCCTCTTGTTCACTACTAGGAGTAAAAATCATGGCATCTTGCTCTACTGCCTGAATGATTTTTGTTCCCCATCCACTTCTCATATAAAAACTGCCATGCTTATTTACAACCATTGTCATTCTCCTCTATCTCAAAACTTGCAATATCTCCTAAATCGCAATTCAAATATCTACAAATTCGTTCCAAGACATCCATAGACACCTTTTCGCCCTTTCCCATCTTTGCGATAGTTGTAGAACTAATATTTAACTGCTCCGTAAGATCTTTTTTTTGTAGTTTTTTATCAATTAAAATTTTCCATAGACCATTATATGATACTGCCATAATTAACACCCTTCATCTTAATTACAGATTATATACCTGATCTACATTATATCATGTTTATACCAATTCCGCCAGTGCAATCTTTAGATGTATAAAGATTGATTTTATTTCTATAAATTTCTATATTTCAAATATTATAGCAATAGGTTGGCTATCCTAACCAACCTATTACCTTACGACTCAATCACTATTTTGTTCTTTTTCTGTCTCTCCATTTTGATTTTCACCTATGTTAATTATTCTACACACAACTCCACCATCAACTACAAATCCTACCTTTCCTTTCGCCTTATCTCCAATCTTGTCATACAACCTGCCTGCACTCATAGATTCACCCTTTACAGTAAAAGGACTGTTAGCCACATATCCTATCTTTCCAAGTCCTTTTATCTTTACCTGTATTGCTTCCTTGTCGTACTCATTATCCAGCTCTTTTTCAAGTTTTACTTTCATTCCTTTTTCCATAAAATCACTGCCAAAATAATGGCTACAACCTGCTATTGTAAAATAAAGTTCTTCCATAATGGTCTCCTTTCCGCAAAACTTTATCAGCTTTACCAGTCTTCTCCGTACTCATCCATTGCATCATCTACACCATCAGCATAATCGCTGTCTCTGTCATATCTATCATAGTCATAATCGCCATCCATATAGATATCATCATAGCCATCATCATAAGAGTCATATGTACTCTTCTTTGTCGTTGTGCTTTTCTTTGTGCCGCTGCTATATGATGACTTATTTGTTGAATTTGATTTACTATTGTAACTACTGCTTGTACCAGAGTTGCTTGTGCTACTCTTAGAAGTACCACTATATGATTTATTGCTATATGAAGAACTGCTATGTGATGTACCGCTTCCCGTATATGTTTTATGCAGATAACAATAACTACTTCCACTTGCCTGCTTATTATCACAACCTGCCTTAATACACTTAGGCTCACTTGCTTCACCTATTGAACCTATTACAAACAGAACACCTATTATCACAAAAAATATTGCCAGTCCCTGTCCAAATGAATTCTTTCTCATACAAATCAGCCTCCTTTGCAAAAATCTCAGTCAAAATCATAATCATACGGGTCTAACCCTGCTTCTTCCAATGCCTCTGCCCTGTCATCAGGATCCATAAGTTCTAATTCATCAACATCAAGTCCTGCTGCCATTGCATCAATCTCAAAATCATCCTTTGCGCCATCCTCGAAGTCTCCGGCATCTCCAAATAATGCTTCATGTTCTTCCCTGCTGGTGCAAAGCATTTCTCCTGCAAACATCATTTCCGCACCATCTATTTTGCCATCGCCATTTAAATCCATCCAATTTTTCATTGCCATACCTCCTGTAATCAAGAATTATCAAGGTTATTTGTTTCTTTCTGATTATATAGTACTACTTAAGCTGTCCTATAATCATCCCTTGTACATCGAATCTTTGTTCTTTTACCTGATTATTCATCATATTCTTCAAGTTGCTGTTCTATTTTCTCTTCTTTGTGATCAATTATATCCGCAATCATAAGTACTATCTCTGACACTGCCACTAGTATTAATCCAGTCTTTGCCAATGTCTTTCCAACAGAATCATCTGTTTTCTTTGCCGCCTCAGCACTTTTTCCAAGCAAACCTATCAATCCTATATTTGCCAGTCTCTGTAAATTCCTATTTATAGATTTATTTTCTCTATGAATTTCTCTTAATATTGTCTTATTTGTCATGGTAATTATCCTCCTTATTTTCAACCCACCATATCTTCTACTATATGCATGTTTTCTCCCTGCCCGTTATCTACAGGCTGCATTTTGGTCACTTCACTATGTTCTGGAACTTCCATTATATCTTCAATTTCCGCCAGATTATCTTCACAGGTATCAGCCAGGGATTCACAGTCAATGTAATCTGTTAATGCATACAGACAGTTAAGTTCTTTCATTTTTGCTTTCTTTTCAAGTCTCAGCTCTTTAAGTCTCTTAAATATCTTATATCCCTGAGTTACATTGCAATTAGCATCTTCTGTTTCCATAAGGATGTTTTCAATATCCGCATCTATCTCTTTGATGTCTATCTGTAGATTTGTTATATACTGCCCGGCATTTCTATAAAACTCCGCCTGCTGCCTTGCAAATGACACCCAGTCATTCTCTTTTACGTCAAACGGAGTGTAATTTCTTTCTTCTGCCATTGTTTCTTCACCATCCTTTTCATCAAATGTTGGTTCAACGCTGTATCTTTGCTTTACATTTGAACCAACAGGAGCTGTTGTATGTATATCGTCTCTTTGCAACCGCCTGTCTTTGAGCTCGCAATTTTCAAACAACTCTTCGTATTTTCTAGGTTTATACTTTCTTGTTTCCAAACCTTTAATACTTTTTAATGCCTGCCTCGCTCTGGTGACATTGGCATTCGTCCCAAAACCAGTTTGAAAATATTCAATTTTTTGCAGTTCATCCTTGATATCCCTTCTGTTTTCCCTACACACTCTCAGCAGTTCAACCAGATCAGTGGCTTCATTATCATCAGTCTCACATAATTCAATATAGTGAAGAATATCGCATATCTTCTGGTCTATATCTGAATGCTTTTTCGACAACTCCTCCCTATAATCTTTCAAACCCTCTACAAGATATGTAAAATGGGTAAGATATTCTGCCCAGTCCATTTCCGACAGGTCATATGATGCAACATTTTTCTCTATTGGTTCTGTTACCTCATCATATGTTAGTTCTTTTATAGGTGAAATGTATTCATCATCATTATTTTCTTCCTGTTCTTCAGCGGGTAATGCACCGGAATTATCGTCTATTTCATTACTGCCTGATACTTCTGTGCTCATATCTTCCTCTGTTTCTTCAATCGGAACCATACAATAAAATGATGCCTTCTTTCCTACACATATACGGCTGTTAGCCTGTGCAAATGTGAATACTGTTGCATCCTGTTCTCCTGCCACTGCTACCAACTGATCTGATTTATCAGTTCTATAATAATGACCACTATAATCCATTATGTAATATAAAGAATCCGTTCCCATAGGCACCTCCTATTCTAATGTTCCATCATTTCTGCATACTTCGTAATATTCACACATAATGCAGCATCCTCTACATTCCTTAGCATGTAATACTGTTTTTCTAATCCAATACCATAACCTTGCCACTCTGCCACCTCACCTGCTCCAAAAAAAATAAGAACCAGTAAGAGTTTATCTCTTATCTGATTCTTATTATAAAAACTATGGTGTCCCATAAACACACCTTGCATGTCGAATTTATGTTCTGCTCCATATTATCTTTACATCTGCCGAAATACTACAGCCAATAATCTCATTTTTAAATAGATCTTTACCCATATAGAATTCCTCTTGCGTAATAAAATTTGTAAACACAGTATGTTTATCAATATACAATCGAGAGCTAGACCCCTTTTTCCCCTGTTCTGATTTTCCTATACACACCATATATTCATCTATAGAGGTATTTACGCAATGTGGAATTGCACATGCAATTAAAAATACATTTTCATCACTTGCATCGAAAGAATGTTTACTCCTATTCCTAATCTCATATTCGGCTCCCCTTTCCCAAAGCCACTTACCGCTCATTCTTTTTTTATCATCTACGGAATCGTAATAATAACTGTCAAGATTTAATATTCTCACTTTAATATTATCTTCGAATTCAGCAACTCCGTATGTACACGCATCTACAAAGTATTCTGATCTAAAGCCGCATGACAATTCTTTATATTTAATCATTTTATTCTTCGAAATCAAAGTCATTGGTATTCTACAATCTATACTTTTATTCTCATCATACCCCACTGGCATTATAATAAAATAATCATTTTTAAATTCAAGTTTTATTTCATCTAATAATTCAGGAATCCTTGTAGAACAGCCTTGCAACATTACAATATCAATATTTTTAACACATTCATGTAAGTAAACCAATTGTCCCACTATGCTTTCGCATACATCAATACAATCCAAGTTTATTGTAGCAGCTGAAACATATTCATTAACCGGAATAATCAAATCATCTTTATTTAACATAATTCCACTTCCTCCAAACAAGAAATAATTAAATGCAACTGAGTATACAAGGATTGCTATCTCAAACTAGACAATTTCTTTAGTTGTCATATTTGTATTGTTTTATCAATCTGTCAATTTCAGCATTCATCATTTCAACAACATTATCTGGTCCAGCAAGCGTTACTCCCTCACCAAGACCTATAATCCACGCCAGAAATTGCCTGCTGACTGCAACCTCCACATTGACTACAAAGCGTTTATCATCCAATCTGATCATGGATACCTCTTTGCCAAAACGGTCTATCATTACACCCGCAAAAGAATTGTCGCACTCAATGCGCACCCACTCTTCTTTGCCTCCATACATGCCAAACATTTTTCTGGCGTATGCAGCCATATCAAATGATTTAAATGCCTGCCTTCCTTCTCTTCCTTTGCCATTTGACTTGATATAAAGCATTTTATCTACTCGAAAATGTTTAATTATTCCCTCATTACTGTCATACGCAATTAAGTAATAATTCTCATCATCCCAGGATAGTGACCATGGGCTGACCTCGTAAAGTGCTCCATCATGGCGCAGTTCCATCTTCTTATCAACATTCCATTGAAAATACTGGAATGTTATCCTCGAATTTTCTGCTATTGCTGTATGTATCCTGTCAACATTGTAATAAATACTCTCATTCATCGTCTTTACACGACCAGCCACAAATACCTGCCTGTGTAGCTGTGATGCTTCGTACTTACTGGCAAGCCCTTCTATCTTTTTTATAAGTTCATTTGACTTCTTAGCTGTTATAAATTTTGCTGACTGCACAGAATCAACCAATAATTTTAATTCCGCAAGTTCAAACTGTCTGTTCCCTATATGATAGGAATATGTCCTGTCTTCCTGCGTTCCTATAACATCCAGACCATATACTCTTAAATTTTCAATGTCATTATATAAGCTTTTGCGTTCCGCACTTATGTCATACGCAGCGAGTGCTTCAATAATCTCCGGCATGGTAATACTGTGCGTTTCATCCGTCCGCTCCAGAAGAATTTTCATAAGATATATCAGTTTCAATTTCTGATTTGATGATTTAGGCATATCACACCTCCAAACTTCCCAATAAAACTAAAAACTTCTCCTATATGATACCATAAATAAACATATAAGAGAAGTTCCTTCATTCTTGCAAGTCCTAATGTCGGTACACTTTAATATTTTATCTGCCTATGCTACTTTGCAGAGAAAGTTATCACAATTAAAACCAGTACCACAATAGCAATTATCAATAAAACCGGCTGGGTAAATAACCATAATACTGCGAATAACAATACAAAAAATCCCACAAACTTACCGATTGCAGCTATTCCTGAATAATCCCCGTCACAAGCGGCAATGATTGAACCAACAACAAATATTAAAATAAACGCTAGTATATGCATAACTGCCACCTCCGTATAAGCTCGTCTTTAGCTCATGTATCTGTTCCTTATGCTTTATTTATAGCACTTTATACTGTCCAATAATCATCTCTTGCACATCGAATTAATGTTCTGTATTGCAACATATCCGCATCAAAAAAAGGACGCAGGATTTCTCCCACGTCCTATGTAAGTAATTTCAGTTGTGATTCACATAACGCTTATTAATAAACTCTATTATAATATCCTTAAACGCATGCACTATTTCAATAATCACATCATCACTTAACCCACTTCTGATATTTTCTTCATTTGCATATTTCTTTATTGTTTCAATTTTGTTTTCTGCCATTTTACCGACCTCCTATTAAATTTTGTACAATCAGTATAACAATACCAACTAGATTCTTCTAAGAACGAATTTCGTGATTTTTATAATTAAAACTTATTTCATTATATATATCTTTGACAATTCTCAATTTTTTCTTATTCCACTTCTTATTAGAAACAAAAGCTTGGAAAGCATTATACTCTTCCATAACTGAAAGCCAATCTTGTTCCACAGTATTCTCCAAAAACCAATGTTGTAGACTTTTACCACCTATAGTAACACGTTCTAAAATTGTACAGATAATAACATTCGCCCCCATAAATTGCTTCTTTACAGCCTCATAATCTAGAGAATCAGATTTCACAATATATTTAATATATTTTCTTCTAGCAGTTAACATACGATTATTAGATATTACTCTTCCAGGTACAACCCCAGGGTGACTTAACAATAAATCAGAATACATTACTAAAGGCGCACTAAATAAGGCAATCCAGTTTCTCATATTCTTAATATTTCGCCTTTTCATATAAGATAGCGCATCTGCTATTTCGTAATAAAAGTCAAAAGAGTATTTCCATTCCAGTGTAAAAAAAGCCAAATAGTCGAATAAACTATTTTTATGTTCTTCATACCAATCTTTTTTTATACTGTCAACAAAACAATCATACTCATCGGAATATTCTTGCATCTTATCTAGTGTAAAATTGCCTTTTCCAATACGCTTATCTACAATTGCCTTAACAAGATGCATATCATGAATATTTTGTAATTCCCAAAAATGGAACTTATTCAATTCATGCCCGCTTATTTTATCCATAATGTTATATCTGTATTTTATTTGGTCATCATATTTATTAATTCCGATTTTTTCCAATTCTATTTGTTCTATTTCTCGTTTATTTCGAACATAATCTAATACCCTTTGATACATCATTCTATCACTATCGTTTGCTTTTGTTGCTCCGCCCATGTAATAGTCCAAAGAATGTGTTTCCAAACTATTATCATAAGCATACTTACAACACTCCATCATTATTTGATCTATTATTTCTTTCATGGTAATTTCACCACTGCATACATCTTTAATATATTCGTAAGGGAATATTTTTAAGATTTCTTTGTTTATAAGATATGCCATTGATTTCATTTCATCAGTAAGCATCATTTTCCCTACTTTCACTTTTTCTAACAGTATACCATTAAATACCTTCCTATACAAAAAAGGACGCAGAATTTTCTCCCACGTCCTCACATCTATCTGGCTTTATCTGTCCTTACCATTGGCACTTCTTTCGCTGCTTCAACCTTCATATCTGCACCGTCACTTGCTTCAAATGCATCCGCATTGTACTGATACTCATGGGATTCAGCCACCATCGGTGCATAGACTATCTCTGCCTCTACTTTCTCAGCCTTATTCTCTATGGGTTCTATCTTTTCAATATCTTCCTTAGCTGTCTGTGCCTGTGCTTTCGCATTCTCCATATGCTTTTCCTTATCAAACTGTACATTCATAGCCAGATTATCCAGCTTGTCAATAGATGCATCCAGATGAAGTTCCATTGATACAAGCATCTTTTTAACTGCTTTCATCGGAACAAGTACTGCCTTTGTGATGGGATATTTCTGCTCTTTCTGTGAATAATCCACCTCCGGTTTGTCAGCAAAAGTACGGAATGCATTGGCTACTGTCTGCCCTGCTTCACGAAATCCTTTTGCAAGAAATGCTGTCTTTGCTATATCCTTATCCATGGTCTTGATTGCACCCCTTACATTTTCCCGGATATCAAGAAGTCTTTTCTTAATTCCTAAGAACTCAGACACCCTGTATAATGCAACTCTTCCCTTTTCCTTTGCTTCTTCGACTATGCCCTTAGCAGTAGATCTGACCTGTTCTTTCACTTCAGATACCTGTGACTTAATCTGCTCACATCTGCTATTAAGTCGCTCCTGTGCTTCTGACAATGCCTTTTTAGCATTATTGACAAGTGTATCTTCCTGCATTTCTTTGATCTGGTTCTGCATATTGGTGAGTTCTTCCGTCATGGAATCAATCTTTTTCTCCAGTCCATCCACATAGCTGCATATCTCAAATACATCATTTGCCTGCTCTTTCATGGCATTTTTCTTTAATAATTCGAGAAGTTCTCTTATGACCTCCTCATTGGTAAATGTTTTTCCTGCTTCCATATCCATTCTGTTTCCTCCATTCATAAACGGGGCAGCCTTGGCCGCCCCTGTACTCTGATTACTAATTATCGAAAGGGTGTTGCCTCTTTGTCCTTCTCTTTATCGGGATTGCCATGATGTTTCTCGGCACTCTCTCTCGCCTTTTCGTTGCTCTTATCCTTTGCTTTCTCATATTCAGAGACAATCTCATTGTAGAGTTTTTCCCTGAAATTCTTTGTGACCGGATAGCAGACATCCTGATAGATTGGCTTGCCCTGCTCGTCCACCTGCTTTGTCTTATAAGAAGGCATTGATACAAAGATTTTCTCTTTGCCCTGCACGATATTGATGTTATTAACAATGAAACTGTTTTCAAAATAAATGCGTGCAAGTCCCTTGATGTTACTGCCTTCCCTCTCATAAGGTGTCACAGTTACGGAAAACTCAGGCATTTCCTGTGTTCTGTCCTGCTTCTGTGTCTCCTCTTTCTCCGGTTCCTTGATTCTTGCATAGGCATCAAGGATATTGGTATAGAGTTCCTCTCGAAACTCTGCTGTGATAGGATTGCACACATCCTTATAGATCACGCCATTGCTTTCATCACGCTCATTGGAGCGGTATCTAGGCATTGATACGAAAAGCTCACCCTTGTCCTTATTCTCAAGGATTGCAATATTGGTAATCTTAAATGAATCACCGAATACTACTGTTGCAAATCCTTTGATGTTGCTGCCCTCTTTTGCTCTTACATCGTTTACTTTAATTGAATACTTCATATGCTATTCCTCGCTTTCTTTTTGTTCTTTGTTTTGCTCCGGTATGATAAGCTCACACCAAAGCTGTTCTATCTGTTCACAAGACAATCTGCCATTAAGCCAGTTGCAAAGTGTAACAACCATTCCATCCTGCTCGTAGTAGAGCCACTCCTGTGTTTCAATGTTCCCCTCATACACGATGGTCACATCAAAATCAGGCATAAACAATCCTTCCTCCGCATCCCATACACAGGCTATTCCCTGTCTGAGTGTCAGATTCATGCTTTCGACATATATAGACCAGCCGCTTACGACTATCTGAAAGTCATCATCAATCTCTGCAATATCATCCTCAAGCCCGATTAACTCCTCCATATCCGATACTGCCTCTTCTATCTCACCTAACCGGTATCTCTTATTCATCCATCACAGCCTCCTTATAAATGCACCTGACTACAAAACGCATGGTTCCTTTCTGGGAACAGGTAAAAAGAGTTAATTCTTTTTCTGTCCCCTGTGTCTTGATGCTGTTATCATATGGATTTACTACCTCTGTCTCTGTTACCTCATAGATGTGTTTAAGTCCATTTTTGTCGGTTATCATCACTTCATCGTCTATGGATATCTGACTTAGTGGTGTAAAAAATGTGCCATATCTGCTGCCATTGTGACCGCACAATACGCAGTTGCCACTTTCTCCGATTCCTGCAGTCTCTTCTATATGACCAATCCCTGCATTAAGCACTTTACTTGTGGTCCCTTCCATTACCGGATACCTGATATCTAAGCCCGGTATCTCAATGATGCCGATAACACTGCCTTCTTTAAGAATGGCTTCATCCTCTTTACTAATGGAGGTTTGCTCTTCCTCCACATCTGTTTCTTCATCGTAATCATCCTCCAATGTCTGCTCAAATTCACTTATGAGCTGTTCTGTCTGTTTTTCTCCGGTTGTCCGCCAGAAAAAAGGGACTGCCATAATGGCAATCCCTGCTGTAATCAGTAGTCCTGCGACCACTTTTCTTATGCTCATATTATTCACTCTCCTATCGTGTTCTGCCCTCTCTGTCGGCTGGATAAGCACCTTTATCCTCTGCTACAATTGCTGCAGCTTCCATCCTGTCATCTGCCTCTCTTTCTTCCTCCGGTCCGCTCAGGTCTGCATACCTCATGCGTGGATTCAGTGCCCTTGATGGGAAGATAGCGCAATCTTTCGCACCACGCTTTACATATCTTCCCACCTTTTTCCAGGTATCATAATCTGCCATGAGTGTGCTTTTTTCCGGAGGTCTCTGAGCTGTTACCATAACGATATTGTCAAATTCATAGCGGTATAACTGACCTGCGACCTTTAACACATCCTTCCAGTTCTTTTCTGATCTGGTGATGTTACCAATTTCAGAATCGTATATCGCTTTGACCTTCATATCAACGCCCATACCTTTGTCCTCCTCTACTTAAACATCTCTGCAAACAATCCCTTAAAGAGCTTTAACTCATCCTTATCCAGCTCGATTGCAAATTCATTGTCGATTGCCTGTTTTTCGCATTTATCCTTTTTCTTTGCAATCTTACGCACCACACGAAGAAGCACATAGCACTCCTTGGACTTTGCAATGCTCTGTTTAAAGGTCAGCTCATCCTCATCGACTGACTTCTGTGTCTGATAGGTAATCTCTTTTAACTTATCATTGATACCATCTACTTCCTCAAGGGAAATAATAACGGATGCCTTAGAAGCACCCGATCTGTCCCACTCCTTATGAAGTTCCTTTACTAAAAACTCCATGTTCTTAATTACTGTTGTTGAATCACTTTTCATCTTGCTTTTCCTCCGTTTTCTTTTAATGAAGAAGGGAGCTGACCTTCGCTGATAGGCGCAAAATCAACTCCCTTCATGTCCTCTGCTCCAAGGACTATCTGCTCTGCATAATACATATCCATTGCCTTATTGATGGCATCGTCAAGCGACTCTGCCTTTACTTTCTGTACTCGTGAAAGCACTTCTTTTATCTCAACATCAAATTCCTGTTCCATATGATATCGCCTCCTGTAAAAATCTCATCACCGGCTCTTTTCTTCCTTTACCTGTTTTTCCTTAAAGCTTCCATCGTACTTTCCATCTTCCAGCCTGTCGTAAAAACAGTCCTCTTCAATCGTTCCAAAATCCTCATACATCTGGTGAAGGAAGTCATTCTGCAGCTTCTTTGGTACATCATCATCCTTTGACATATCCTGATAAAAATAGAACTTCTGCTTTAGCTTTGCTCTGTAATCATAGATATCCTCTATCTTTTCCGGTGTGCCATACTCCCTCTTGTATGCCTTGAAATTCGTGGTTGAGAGTGTGGAACCAAGATAAATGCCATGCTCCCACGATACCCCGATTGTGGTATTGTCCTTTGTAGGCTTCTCATCCTTCGGATAACGCTTATACTCTGTCGCACCAAGGGCGATTGTAAGGGAACCTGACTTCATATCCATCACCACAAGATTCCTTGGTGATAATGCTTCAAGCACCATGTAATCATGGTCATTGAAGTTATGAAATGTCTGTCCCCTTTCAAATGAGCGGTTCTCCATTTCATAATGCAGGTTAAAATCATCCACCCAGCCCTTATCAGTCATTCCAATCTCCTTAAGCTTTGCAACACATTCAGAAGAACTGGCTTCTTTATCAAAGCGAAATTCTTTGGAATCGTTATAAAGTCCCTGAAGAAAGTGCCCCAGTTGAATATCATCCAGACAGAATCTCGCAGATACAGTTACATTTGCTGCCCTGTAATACTCTGCGAAGTTATCTGCTTCACCAAGTGTTCTTCCAAGCTGCAACAAATTGTCTGCAAGCTCTGACATGTCATCAACTGCTATAAAACTCTTATAATCATCCAGAGTCATCAGCATATTTGTCTCTGTTCCCCTGTCGTTTTCTGTTACCAGTATCATATCTTTTAAATCCATTCTTACCTCCAGTCTCAGAGAGAGACTATGCCCTCTCTGCAAATTTCCTGTTATGGTCTTCCTATCACAACAATCTTTCCTGTGCTTGCCACATCCCTGTAGACCACACCAAGACTTTCATTAAGTGCCTCTACCACCTTGCCATTTCCGACATATACTGCCACATGGCTGATGTTCTTATATCTTCCGTTGCTTGTAAAACTGTAGAAGATAAGGTCTCCCGGCTGTAACTCATCAAAGGAGACTGTCTTTCCGGCTTCATCCAGTCCCTGTGCCTCCGCTGCCGCTGTGGTTGCACCGCCGTAACTAATATCCACGCCTGCATCCTTCCATGAATAATAGGCTAAGGAGCTGCAGTCATAATAGTTACCGCTGTCTCTTAAATCCTGACTATAAGGGAAGCCAACTCTGTGAAGTGCATAGGAGCAGACTGTTTTCTGCCTGCTGTCTGTAATTCCGTTTAGGATGGCATTGATTTCATCCTCAGTCATGGAGCTTACTCCAGGACTTCCGCCTCCGCCGCCACTTCCGCTTCCGGCATATCCAAGCTGTCCCATAAACTCCGGACTCATGATCTGCTCAAGCATTTCCACCTGATCAGAATTAAATCCATAGACCGAAATCATATCCCTGTACGATTTTAGTGTGACATTCACATACAGAACCGACTTTGTGACAGTAGTTACATTGCCGTCTGCATCCGTTTCTTCCACATCCTTTGTTCCGGTGCTTGTGGTGTATGAACACATATCATTTACAACTGCCTGCAGCCAGCCTTTTGAAGTATCATTCATGACTGTTGCTGTATCTCCGACACCATGCTTGACCATATAGACTGCCATGATGTCATAGTAATTGCTTGGGTTTTCTTCCATACCTTCATAATCCACATATACAAGCTCTCCAAGGTCATATCCGGTATGCTCATTCACTTTCGTATTAACATCCCGGTTAAACTCCTGCACATAAGCACTCGTTACTGTCTGCACGGTATCTCCTGATTCAAGTTGTGGCAGAAATAAAGCAAATGGAGAATTGTAAAGGATTGCTATCACCGCTATAACCGGAACCGCAATCATGGCAACTACAAGAACAAGTAATAAAAGCACCAATCCGATAATCGGTGCAGCTGCCTTTACCCAGGTAATCGCTTTTCGCACAATCAGATCCTTTACCAGCTTTGCCACGCTGTCTGTCTGATTCTCCTGTGCTTTCATCTTATCCAGAAAGAATTTTATCTTCCTGCTCCGGTTGGTCATCTTTTCATCCTTGAGCTCTATGGACACACCTGCAGCATATCCGGCTGCCATGCCGATTGCAGTACCAACTCCCGGTGCAACCGCTGTTCCTGCTGCCGTAGCAGCTGCCTTTGTCGCAGTTTTCATAGCAACCTTGGCAGTAGTCTTGGCTGTTTCTTTTGCCGTCTCTTTAGCTACCGCCTTGGCTGTATCTTTGGCAGCTTTCTTTGCTGTCTTTTTTGCCAGCTTCTTTCCTGCCTCTACCTTTTTGATACGCTTCTTTGCCTCGGCTGCCGCCTTTTTCCTGAAAAGTGCTGCACCCTTAGAAGCAGTTCCGGTAACAGGTCGGCTTGCTTCATATGCAAGATATGCTGCCTGCGATACCTCATGCCCGCCTTCCACCTGCTCCGTTACTGCCCCGGCTGCAAGTGCACCTGTTCTTCCTGCAATGTGAAGATTAGTATTCTTGGTCTTGATGGAAGTGTTTGATTCTCTATAGTTTCGCTTAAATCTTGATAATCCCTTATTCTTCGGCTCTGACTGATGAATGGTACTCTTGCGATAGGACTTCTTTTTATCATCAGATACCTTTGCACCGATAGTCTTAGGACCTCTTTCTACTGTATAGATGTTGCTGCCTTTAATCTTGGCACCCTTTGGCTCGTGGGCATGAATCTTGGCTTTCTCCTTGGTGTGAATGACCATCGGTTTGTCATCAACCTTTCTAATTTTCAATTTTCTCACCTCCTACTTTGAAAAATAAAATAAGCCGCTAGGGAGCAAAAATTACTCCTTAACGGCTATGTAAAATCATTCAATATTCAATTATTAAAAGCAACATAAAACTGAAAGTTTGACATTATCTATTACAATGTAAATAATGCTTTTTCGTAGTCCTTAACATAATACTTAATATTAGTTCTTCCTTTTTGTACTACAGTATGTCCCTCATTTTCAAGCATTTCCTTTTGTGCCTCAATTCCTCCGGGATACTTTGCATTTAATTCTCCATTTGCTTTTAATGTTCTCCAATAAGGGGTTTTATCCTCTGCACGCTGATAACTCGCCCATGCAACTATTGAAACAAAAATTCCGGCTGTGATTGGCTCTGTAAAATCAGCACCGCTTTGTTTAGCAAAGTAATCTCTTATTGTACCTACAGTAAGCAATTTACCACAAGGCACAAGTCGCATTACTTTGTCATAGTCAATAGGTGGGGCAAAGTACATTTTATCTCCACCATATTTTTCAATGCTTTTTTCATCTGTTATTATTTGGACTTTAGGCATATCCTTGCTATCCATAAGCATAGCATTAAAATCTTTTTTATCTTCATTTGCCATAAGTATCACCTCCAAGCCAATCATATCTCAATAAATATACTCATGCAATGAGACGGTTTTAAAATTTCTCTCAAAAATTCATATTCGTCTCTCCGTTAAACACACCGGCTTACTGGGATTTATCAGTTAATAAGTTTACTCGCCAGTTTGTATACTTGATTTATTTCTTTGCTTTCTAACTTCCAATTATTGAGTTCATCTTTAATCAGCTCCGGAAATTTTTTACTAATATCTCTTAAAGCATTACCTACTGATTTCCTAACATATTCACTCGGATCTTCTTTTAAGGCTACAATCCGCCTAATTGCTTCATTCGGATTATCTTTGAAATATGATCTACTTGTCCATATTCTTAATCCTTCCGTAACTGCTCTCCTCGTATTTGGATTATCATTTTCTAACCATTCATCAATGATCGGAAGTGCTTTTTCATATCCTGTATTTTTGCAAAATTCATCAAATGCCTTTGCTAATACTTCCTGAACTCTCCAATTATCATCTTTAGAAACTTCATCTCTCATAAATGTCAAAATATCATTTTGTTCTGATAAGTATCCAAAAAGAAATACACCGTACATTCTTACTTGATAGGTATTTGAGTTATAAGCTAAAAACGCCAACTTCTTGACAAATTCTTTATCATTAGATCTATAATCGGATAAGGCTCTTTTTTCTTCCTCTTTAAAACCATTTTCTATCAAAGAAAATTCTTTTTCTAAACTCGCAATATAATTTTCCAAACAAAATCACCTTACTTTCAAATTCAAATTTTCTTTTCCCTAATAATTACAAATATTCCTTGGAAATTGCTTCCACACCATACATTTCCATAAATGCATCCATGTCCGCTGCATCCCCAATCAACATATTCTCGTCAAAGTGTACGATATGCATATCTTAAAATCCAGCCACATGTTCTCCGGTACAAATGATACATTTTAGAACTGCTTCCTTATTTATTTTTCATATCGAATCTTATATGCTTTTTTCTTTAAAATAGGGAATATCTAATTTATTATCATCAAGGTCGGACATTCATCCGACCTCTTGATTATACTATAGATTCTATAAAAATTCATCTGTTATCACTGCAGCATTGCTTCTTTTTTCTTCTGTTCCGCAATCTTCTCATGAATGTTGGTATTATACAGCCTGTACAAATCTGTATCCTTACTAATCTGATTATCAAACGGAATCACCACCGAGCCACACTTGATAAGTCCCATTCCCGATGCAGTATTGGTTACGAATCTTAGCTGTGCCTCTGATACCCCGATAACTTCCGCCATCTTGGAACTGTCTGTATTCGCCTGTTTTAAGAGTGCCACAAACTCAGAGTTTGCAAGCATTGTGGTTGCTGTATAGTTCTGCAACAGATCGACGACATTCTGCGTGATACCGGTACAAAGTCCTCCCTGCTTTCTTACTTTCTTCCAGAGCTGCTGCAGATATTTTGCAGAATACTCGGAATTAAGCAGGACGTGAAACTCATCAATATAGAGCCATGTTGCCTTGCCTCTCTTGCCATTCTCAACAATCCTGTTCTGAATAGACTCCATCATGACAAGCATTGTGATAGGACTAAGCTCCGTACCTAAGTCCCTGATGCCATATACTGTGAATCTGTTATCCACATCCACATTTGTTTGATGATTGAAGATATTAAGTGAACCATTTACGAAAAGCTCCAAAGACAATGCAATGTCCTTTGCCTCATCCTCCGGCTGTGCCATAAGGATATCGTAAAAATCACTCATCACCGGGATATACTTCTCTTTGCTCCTTGCAATGTCGATATACAGCTTTCTCACACAACGATCAATGATTGACTTCTGTCTTGAATTTAAGCTGTCCCCAATACACTGCTCACAAAGTCCAAGCATAAACTCGCCCTTTTCTCTAACCATTCCTTTGGAATCATTCGGATCAAGGCTCCATACATCCATCTCCAGCGGATTCACATAGTTATCCGTGTAAGTGGACATATTTACCACTGTTCCACCATAGGTCTCAGCAATATCAAAGTATTCGTTCATTGGATCTATGACGATTATCTCATCATCTCCCGACAAGAATACGCTGCCCATTTCCATCTTACAGAAGAAGGATTTACCGGAACCCGGCACTCCGAAAACGAAGCCATTTCCGTTTATCAGCTTCTTTCTGTTACCGATATTCACATTCTTGCTGATCTGGTTGATACCATAGTAATTGCCCGTGCTGTCATTAAGCTCCTGCACATTGAATGGCATAAGCACCGCAAGTGACTGGGTAAGAAGGGTACGCATTGTCTCCACCTGTCTTACACCAATCGGAAGTGCTGTGTTGAGAGCTTCCCTCTGCTTTAAGTAGTGTGTATCAATCGTGCAGCTGTTACGCTTTCCGATAGTCTCCACAGTCTCACATACACTCTCAAGCTCCTTCTTGCTTTCTGCCATAAGAATAATAGTTACTCCCACGAAGAAAAGGCACTGGTCATTCTCACGAACATCATCCATGATTTCCTCAATCTCCTTTTTCTCCGTTCTCTTGGCATATGAGATTTCTGTAGAGAAGTCATTATTCTTATTACGGACTCTCTGCTGCTTAATGATATCCGACTCAATACCAAGGTATTTCTTCTGAAGCACCTTTGTGGTCAGATCCTTTGGCACAGGCACCATATCAATGCTCGTGATGGAATGAACCGGAAGGGAAGTAATCTCATTGATGAATCTGTCTGACAAACTGCTCGGATACTTTTTGATAAAAAGTGCCTTGCAGAATTTACTTTCATCCTCAAAATGGTCAGGGAAATATTTCACCATCCCATTGCACAGATCATTTCTAAAATCTGCCCCGACCTTCTTTGCCTTTTTGATATCAAAATCAAAACTGCCCTCATCTCCAAGATGATAATAGTCATAGAGCACTTTCAGTCTCTCATTGCCATTAAGTGGTACAATCTCCGCACCAAGCTCAATGAAAGCCTTGTGTATCGTTGCCTCAAGGGTTGCAAACTGTGCCTTCGCCTCCTCAAAGTTCTTCCTCTCAATCGTGATCGTCAGATATCTCTCCTGCTCAATCCCCTGTCTGCCCTCAATAATCTTCTCCTCAATGATGTCATTGTAGATTCTTCTATAATTATTGAAGCCATCGTTTTTCTCAGCAATCAGAACCTTGTCACGGAGTTCATCCATATTCTTGTTCTTATTGTTGATCGTAATCTTATAATTACAGTCCAGCGAATTTAAGAACTTGCAGTATCTCTCGAAAATACCGATCTGCTCATCCTCGGTTGCTGTCGTGTAATTGATGTCCTGAAAGCGGTAGCATTTGGAATACTTATTTTTGCTCACTTCAAAAATGCCGTTTTCAGCCACCGCCATAATCTCTATGGTTTCCTGAATGGATTTAGGTGTCTTATACAAAGGCTCACTCGCCTTCTTTAATAACTTAAATCCGTCTGTAAATAAACCCATGTCTCTAACCTCGCTTTCTTATAATGAAAGCCCGCCGGGAACTTCACCCTGCGGGCTGTGTTCCCGACCTTTCAGTCAGATAATATTCGTTTCTAATGCATTGCCTTATATACTGCAATGCCTGCTACTGCCGCCACAATGACTGCGACAAGTCCAAACAGCATGTTTCTCGTCTTTTTCTTCATTGCTTCAAACTCCTCCTGCTTCTTTACAGCCGAATCAGCTGTTACAGTCTCCGGTTCAGCCTTTCTGCCTTTCTTCTTTACCTGTTCATTCTGTTCTGCTTCTAACTGCTTTATTGCAGGCTCTCCCTCTGTTGATACATAGGTAAGTGCCCTGTTACCAAACATAAAATGCAGTTTCTTTCCCATATACTCGTAGAAATTCATCCCGTTAAAGGAATAGAATCCGCCAAGAGCAATCGGTGCCACACATGGAATTGCCACATAAGCAGAACCAGTAAGACCGATATAATTGTAAAGAAGAAGGACAATACCGCCACCAACCACTACACTTGCAATGGAAAATATAAGCTGCCTTGCAGTAAGTCCCATCGCAACCGATTCCTGATAGCGGTCAATATCCTTGTTTACTTCGATTACCATTGTCGCTTCCTCCTATCTTGATAAATCCTTTTTCTCCGGCTTTCTTGTCATTCCAATATTCGCCTCATACTTATCCATTCCATCCGGACACAGTTCCCTAAGCTTGTCTACATTGAACAGATAAAGAGGATATTCACAGAACCCGCTCCTTTGCGTGAATCCAGTAAACTCTCCAAGGTCGTTATCTGTAATAAACTTTTCAATATCCGGCATGTCATTCACATTCAGATATCCGCAGTAATTTGGTGCTGCAACCGACAAATTCACAGTCACATCCCCAAAAGGCTCCTCATATCCATCTTCATTACACATAAGACCGATAAACATTGCCCTGTTATTCATATACTGCTGGATATCAAATGTCACCTGCGTTTCTCCGGTTATGCTTGAATTATAAGTAACCTGTTTCTTTTCATTATCCATTTCTGCCTCCTTCTATAATCCAAATGCCTTGCTTGTAAGTGTCTGTGCACCCTTCACACTTCCAACAGTCATTGCTATCGTAAATGTCATTTCACACAAATAAATAAGCGTCTGTGCCCAGTCAGCGTAACTTCCTGTAAATGCTGGAAGTCCTGCATTGATAAATGCATTACATACCACAATTGCAAGTGCCATCGTTACTGCCTCGAATACACACGAAAGAAAATATTTGCAGTAGGTAGCCATTGTATGACTGACCATTCTGTTTCCTGCCATTGTGGAGCATGCAATCGCACCAAGCGGCACAATAATCAGTATCTTTAAGAACCTGAAATACACTGTGTAGATGATAAAGAATCCACAGATAATAATGATGATTGCAAGCAAAGCTGTAAGTATCAGCATTACCAGACTTTCACCAAATCCGAGTCCTTTAATGATATCTGCCTGTGTACTGTCAATGGCAAGCTGCGTTGTTGTCCCGGCAGATATAAGTCCTACCAGATTTCCTATGGAAGTAAAAAATGCCTTCATAATCGTGACATTATTTGCAACAAACCATTCTGCAAGTCCCAGTCGGATAAGCATACGAAATATAGACTCAAACCTCATCTCATCTTTTACATCTATGCTTTCCGAGCAGAAACCGATAACAAAGAACAGCACAACGAGGGATGAGCCGACCGCTACAAAGACCGGCTCAATACCCTCAATAACTGCCCAAGGACCTCCGCCCTTGAAACTGACCGGTGACTGTCCAAGCATTGCAAAGACCAGGGATATCTGATTGTTCCAAAATCCAAACACCGCCTCAAGAAGTGCAAGGATCTTGTCTCCAAGCTTAAAAATATCCATACTTGTTATTCACCTCTTTCCTTTTACTAAAAGGGGAACTCTTTTTCCCCATCTTAGAAGCCTAAGAATGTCAGAACTGTTGAAATACCAGCCATCATGACACCTGCTACAATTCCTTTCAGAGCGGAGTTCATGGTAGATGAATCCTGCTGCTGATAGGCTTGTGCGAACTCCATAACATTCTTTGCAAGAATGATGACACCAACTGCACCAATGACTGCAATGATAAGTGTCTTTAAGTTCTCAAGCGGCTGTGTTACTGCGGAAGTACCTGTACCTGCTGCAAAACAAGTAGTGCTCATAAGCATTACTCCCATAAGTGCTCCGGATACTGCCGGAACCATTCTCTTCTTAAAATGAATGAATCTCTGCTTCATGCCTTTTCCCTCCAAATCTTTGTTTTCTGCATTATTAGTTACTGTAATCTGTTCTTTTCTCATGATTAAAAATCTCCTTTTTCTTGATGTGTGACAGATATGGAAAAAGCCAGAAAGGAATGTACACATTCCAATCCGGCTGATTTCCGAATGGAATATATACATTCCTCTCTGTCCTTGTTTTTACTATATGATTATCAGGCAATGCCTGTTGTAATGATTAATCGGGCTTTCCCCGATGCGTTGTGCTTCAACCACCTCCTTATATGGCATGAAAAAAGCACTCTAACCTGTTATTGGCTAAAGTGCTTGTAATCCTGTTATTAAATTATTTATGAGTCAGACAAACTTGAAGTTTCCATTTATTTCTTTTTGCGGTATTTGGGTTCAATACCTACTACATACGCTACCATAGCCGCAATACTAATAAGCATTGCACCCAATATAGGTATAATAATCAAACCCGAATTCTGCCCATCTAATAAAGGCAATCCAATTAACGTAAACAAAACACCATACACGCACCACAATATGCCCAAAGCACGATTATAGCCTTTCACATCTTCTATGGGCGCTACCTCAGCATTTGCCCAAAAACCGAAAGGTTTTGCTTTCTTGGAATTAAAATCATAAATGCCCATTACAATAAATAATACGCCGATTATTACCCAAATAACAAATGCTATTAATCTTCCTTCCATAATATGTATCCTTTCTTTGTAGTTCTGTAGTCGAGTAGACTTACACCTCACAATGTAAGCCCCTCACAGAACCGTACGTGCGG
>ENA-ORRR01000403-ORRR01000403.1-human-gut-metagenome-genome-assembly--contig:-NODE-403-length-42002-cov-20.2553_pt1 | contig 42002 bp, 38 predicted proteins | sample MGYA00242182_ERZ509148 | MGnify/ENA primary metagenome ERZ509148 (study PRJEB26280, sample SAMEA2338674) | human gut metagenome | biome: human gut; feature: human-associated habitat; material: faeces... | reverse complement strand
TACCAGACAGGCATTCCACCTGCTAGACTACTCGCCCTTATCTGGGCGCACAATTCCGATTTATGGACAAAAGTATTCTGAATAAATTCCTCAAAGACAGAATCAAAATTGCTCGGCATATCATCTAAAAATTCATTTTTAATCCTGTCTTTGATTTTTTCATATAACGCAATATTTTCTGTCTGAAGTCTTTTCCCGTCTTCAATATATGACTGCCATAACAAAACCTCTTTATCAAAATCATTATTTGATACAAAATGGCAATGCGAACATTCAGCACCAAATGTCAAATAGTTGTAAAAAATAAAACCTAAAAAAGATTTTTTGTAGCTACCACCTTTTTTCTTTTCCCTTTTAGACATTTCCGCAATAGTCCAGTCAGAAGAATCTTCTTTTGTCTTTATTTGAAAAAACTGATACTGCTGATTATTGGGAGAAAATTCAGCCATATCATCATGAAATTCACAAAAAACAATACACTCTGCATCTTCTTGAAGTTTACCTATTATATGGCATACAATCCAATGAACTTGATATTCAAATCTATTATAGGAGTCAGAACCTGCTTGCTCACGCTGTTCAACAATAAGTACACTACTCATAATTTAGGACTCCTTTCATTTTTATTCCATTTCATAATAAAGTTCCACTGTTCTTGCCATTCGTTCTCATTCACAATTGCGTCAAACACAGGCTCAAGGAAAGTCTGGATTTCTTCAATGACGAATGGAAACTCAAGTGTATTATCTTTTATGGTTTTCAAAAAGAATTTCCAACGCTTCTGCATATCTTCATCATCGGCAAGTGCAACAACACGCTTAAAACTGTCTCTGTCATAGGGAGTACCGCGCCTCTGTAAAGTTTCAAATATAGCTGACTGCAATTTTGCACCATCAAAATCGAATGTCCTTGAAAGATAATAGATGTCATAAAAATCTTTCATTCTGCCTGTCAGCTCAAAGCGTTGCAGTATGGCATCAAACTTCTCGGCAATAGTGCTTTCTAGGGAATATGTTTTGATTACAGGAGCTTCAAAATCAGGAAGCTGAGTGTTGATTGTACGTTCTTCAGCACGAGGAACTATAATATCACCCACACCTATATCAACATTAAACGGCACACGCACATTTTTTATTTGAGCAATAATCTGCGTACTAATACCGTGATATTTTCTTTGCGGAGAAATTTCCTCAAAGCCTTTTGCTCGCATTTCTATATAATCGTTACCTGTCGGTGTGTCGATGATTTTACAAATCAACTCTTTTACATCATCTATTGAATTAGAGTATCCACGGAGCAGGAAATCGACATCGATTGTTGCTCTACTTTCAAAATTAGTTAAAGTATAAATGAACAATCCACCTTTGAGTATTAGCGTATCCTCACACCCGGATTTTGATAGTTTTCTCAAAAATTCTTCCTGCACAAAAAGCTGCAAGCATTGCTGGTAGCTGATACCAGAAGCTTTTGCTTTATTTCTCAGCTTTGCCAGAACGGAAGCTGCAACATCTGCCATTACAACCACACTCCAATCAATTCTTTTACACGCGTTTGAACACGCAAAACTTTTGCATATTCTATAAGATTCGGTATATTCTTTTTCGGGTCTTTAACATAGCCCTGTACTGCTTTATTAAAAACCTCCTTATCCATCTTGTTCATATTTCGCAGCACATCGCAAATAGTACGGTCACGGTCATAAATGCGGACTTTGTGGAAATCAATTTCACCTTCGGTTTCGCCTAGCGTAACCAACTCTGACTCTACACGATATGCCTTTATAAACGGATAATCGATTTTTGTACGCCGCTTAGAGACATTTTTATCTATTGCAAAGTTCCATTCAGCAGGATTTCTGTCACTGTATCTATAATAGAATAGGGCAGTCTCCATACAAAGTACTGCATCGGGAAACAATCGATTGATAATGACAACTTCGCTTTCTCCATAATCTTGAGTCCAGTGATAGTAACCTCGCCTGACTCTTTCAATCAATCCTTCGTCTAAAAGTTGTTTTATATCTGCATAGTATAACTTTGAAGCTGTAAGTTCAGCAGTAGTCATAACATAATTATGACTGCTAAACAACATTCTCAGTGTCTCAATATCTTTATTCTGAAGCATATCTTCACCTCTATTTAATCGCCCTTAATCAGACAAACGATTGGGCACTTTACTATATTATATTTGATTTTTCTCTTTCAGTCAACAATAGCAAAGTGAACGCTTTTAATTATATCAATCAGGCAGTTTAGTATAAAATCTGCCCTCCGCTTTTTTAACCAGATAAAATATTAGTCAGCGAAAAGACAAATAGGTAAAAAAATAAGCGTACCACTGTTTTTATGATACGCTCATCATTATTAAATTACCTCAAAATGCTTCAATGCATCCTTTATCGCTTCCACTTTCTCCGCTGTCGGATGTTTCCTCGGCTGTTTCAATTCTTCTACCGCATTAGGAGCATCATACATTGGCAAGCCTAAATCTCTCTTTACCTCTGCGATATATGCGGTATGTACTTTGAAGCCGTATTTAGCTTCTATGTACTCCTTTATCATTTTGTAGGTCACTCGTTCTTTGGGCTTATAGCTTTCGGCTCTTTTAGCGATATTATCAAGCGGAACTTTTCCCTCACCCTCACCAAACTCAACTTTTACGTTGATATGTCCGTCTGGCTTTTTGTGGGAAAGCAGTACTACCGTCTCCACATGGCACGATACCTTCTGATTGATGTCAGGCATTGTGCCCGTTCGCGGAAACATATCCTGTCAAAACGGAAACATGTCCACACCTCTGATATAGCGCATTCACAGCTTCAAACAGATGCAATCTGTGACAAAATTGACATTCACATCAAGGTCTTGACCATTGAAGTCTATGGGAACAAGTCTGTATAAAGTCTTTGCTACCTATATAATGTAAGGCAATTTTACACTGCTACTCTCTGCCACTGTCTCGACAGTTGAGACAGTGAAAGCCGCTCAACTTCTACACAATTCATTCGCTCTGAGCACGAATTTGCCATACACTCGCAGGGAGTTGAGTTGCCGGATTTCACCGTCTCGACCTGGAATCCGTTCCTTATTTCTTTGTGTTTTCTTCTAATTCCAGCATATACTTATCAAAATCAGACATGAACAATCTATCCTGGATGACACGGTATTTTTCAAATTCTGTCTCAGCATGAAGCTTTGCAATTGCTGCGGACACCTTACCCGCATCCTGTAAAATACCATAGTCAAACATTTCAATGAAGCTGTTGAGCCTCTTTTCCCAGTCCTGCATCGTAAGCGGGATATGGCGCAAGGTCATGTTTTCCGCGAAATCCAGGTATGCAGTAACCATACGGTTCAACTGCTTCATTTCATCCTGACTCAGATAATTCTTCGCAACTGTAACATCGCTTTTCTTAATCTTTCCATCAGGTGCATCTGCCCAGGTGGTTAATCCCATGTGCTCTTTTGTGTGATCCGCTCTTTCCACGATCAGCTCCGCCGCCGTATGTCCATGAACAGCATAATGCATTTTATTCTGAACGGTCGCATAGAATCTTCTCGTCGTTGCAGAATTTTTATCATAGTCAATGGCCGTCGCATACAGGTCAGTGATCTTCTGATAGAACTTTCTTTCGCTAGCACGTATTTCACGGATGCGCTCTAACTGTTCATCGAAATACTTTTCCGTCAGATATGTTCCTCGCTTCAGCCGTTCGTCATCCATGACCCAGCCTTTGATGGTATAGTCCTTTGCAATCTGGTTTACCCATTTACGAAACTGTACAGCACGCTCAGAATTGACCTTGAAGCCTACGGCAATGATCATTTGAAGGCTATAATGCTTGGTATCGCGTGTGACCTGGCGAGAACCTTCGGTTTGAACTATTCGGAAATTCCGAATAGTTGCGGCCTCTTCCAATTCACTATCCGCGTATATTCTTTTAATATGTTCATTTATCGTTGGTAAACCAACATCATACAAAGTGGCCATCATCTTCTGTGTCAGCCATATATTTTCATCTTCATAGCGCATTTCTATGCTGTCCTGCTGATCACCTACAGAGGCAACATAGGTCAGGTACTCCGCTGCGCTTGAGCGGATGGTTATCTCATCTTTTTTCTTTGCCAAATAGAATGCCTCCTTACTTTGTCATAATTTCGGCTTGGTTATTCTGCCTGTACATCAAAGGATTGCTGTACAATTTCCATGATTTATCACATCAATATCTAACTCCATATATAATGTAGAGTACTCATATCTCGCTACAGTCTGCCACTGTTTCACCTCTATCTTTATTCCCAAAGTCAAGTTTTACAGTAGCTTCTTCAACTCTTCCACTTCTGCCGCCGTAAGCGTAACACCTTTTCCCATCTTCTCTCGCCCAGGAGCCCAATCTCGAATGTCATACTTAGGATTTGTTCCATTCCAAGAGATAACATTGATCTCTTTTCTCCATCCTTTTGCATTTTCAGAAAGAACTCCTATTTCCTCAATAATTTCATATTTGATGTCCATCAAATCACCTATACCAACTGCAGCAAACCTTTTTCAAGGCACATCTGTAGTGAAAATCTCACATTCTGTCCTGCACGATTGCCATCCTTAAACTGCACCTCTAGGTATGTTCCATCACAGCTAATTACAATACCGTGAGCTTTATACCCTTTATGATAAATGCGTTTACCAACATACTCTTTATAAACATCTGTACCAGCATTAACCGGTTCTTCTTCAGATGTCACAGTAGCCTCATCCTCTTTGTTGCTCCTAGTGCTCGAATTCTTTGATGAGTTCTCACTATAGTTTTCAGCTTCATCCTGCAACGCCATAAGCTCTCTAATTTCCGCAACATGTGACTGTGTAAACCAGATAGACTCACCATCAAAATCCATCTCAACCGGATCTACTCCATTTATATCTGAGTCCTCCAATTCTGCAATACTGTCCAGGAACCATTCTGCCTCATCTGAATTTGCTCGCATCTTCTTGTATTCTCTGGCACAGTTCGGGCACAAGCACAGATTCATTGCATCCAACTCAAGCCCTGGCTCATTTGCAATCTGGCACATTTCTACATTTGCAAATGCATCATGGCACATCTGACAAGCATACTTATACTTTCCATCAATCTTATACATATTCTTCAAATATGCCTGAACTTCACTGGCCGGCTTACTTACTCGAATTCGACGCACTGCATAGTCATACTTAACTGGACTCGCAAAACAGAGCACCTCGGCTACATGCTTGCGCAAAGAGTCCCAATTTTTAACTTTCGATGAAGGAAATTCAAATATATCTTCAGCCGGTTTATTTGACTTTCGTTCTGCAGGTGTTTTTCCTTCTAGTAGCTCCTCTGCCTCAGCTACAGGAATACCAAACCTTCTCTGAAACTCTATTTCAAAATACTGTTCCTTTTTTTCGTCAGGGAGACGATCGTAATCTTTCGCTGCATCCTCAAGCTGATCAGCATTATTTTTTGCAAACCCTAGAATATCATACAGGGATGAATCCCAACTAATATCACCATATAGTTGCAGATTCAGGTCTCTTTTGGAAATTTCTTTTTGTGATACCAATTCTCCAGATTCTGTATATAACCACTTTCCATTCCAGGATGAGCCATAGTAACGATATGCCTCGCCATCATGTCGCAATGTATTAACAATTTCCGAGAAAACGTTATACTTATTCGGTGTACTGCCGCCAATATACACATCACCCATTAAATGACTTTCGTTCTGTTGCAAAAACCGGAATATAAAGCTAGATTTTGCCATTGAATCCGCTGCCTTAGGATGACTTGAAATATACTCTAAAACCATATCTAGCCTCTTCAACGTAAACTTCCATCTAAAGGCTCCATATGTAGTCCATTCAGGTTGTCGTCCTGGATTTCCAGTATAATATTCACCATTTGTCCTATCCTGCCCGTCTGCAATCTCTCTAGAAACGCCTAGCAGACTTAGCTTATCTTCACCAATATCTTCAATCTGATAAAAATCCAAATCCACATAAGCACACTTCTGAATATTCTTGAAATAGTATTCTATACTCATGCCGTCTTCTGTTTTAGGGAAATATACACTCCCCCGGAACGGACTTACATACGAGCTTTTGCCATCTTCATTGCATTTGAGCACTAAGTATTTTTTGATCAGATTATCAACCTCATCCCTATAGTCCTCATTTGATCTATACTTCAGCAAATGTTTCACATCTGTGATATGCTGATCATCCGAGATTACCTTGCCTTCCTTATAGCGTTTTTCAAAATCTCTAACAAAAAACTCATATTCATTTGGCTTCTGTAACGACAAAATCTCTTTGAAGAAATGCTCACATTTGTGATAAATTTCTTCATCAACGAAAGGAATATCGTCCATTTGTGCCGCATTTTTCGAAGGTAAGAAAACGTTTGGAAGATATGTTGAATTCTCGTATCCACGATACATGAAACTGTAGCTATAGTTTTGTTTACCATCACTTCTTCTATATGGAGATACAAACGTTCCTTTAGAAGTTTTAATAAATTCAGCCGTCAGCATATTGGATCCACCGCGTTGCTTAGAGAAGGCACCTCCCACCTTCTCATACATGGTGTAAAGCTTTACCAGCCAATCATCGTCTCTATTTGGCAGGAATGCTCTGTTCCCATTGAAATATCCACTCATATTTTCCGGACGCATAACTTCTATTTCCAAAGTATCCGTCAAAAATAAATACAATTCCTTATATTGCTTGTTTGTTTCCGTAAGTACTGTAGGAAGCCAATGATATTTCTTATCATCATCAATAAGCTCTGTTAAAAGTTCATCTGTAAACACCTCAGAAAAATCATTACCTCTGGCAATTTTTGCATTCTCTGGAGAGACATAAGAGCCATCCTTGCAGATTAAAAATTCTTCATCCTGCATCATCTCCACTGTCATGGCATACATGCATTCAAACAGTGGTGTACTTTCAAATTCTTCCTCATCAATCGGCAAAATGTTAAGCAATGAAAGATTTAACTTACCGGCATCCCGCAGTTCTCGTACACTATCCCGTAGCAGGCCTGATGTCTGCTCTGCTAACTGAATATTATCCTTGTCGTCAGCAGGTACACTGCTTCGATTAGGCGTAGTACGATAAGGACCTTGTACAATAAACTTCAGCTTGCTTTCAGTTTCTGTTGGAAAATACACCGAAATATAAGGATACTTCGGTTTGCGGAATGTATATTCTCCCTTCTCATCAACACTTACCGTAAAGGCAATATCAATAGTTCTTCCAGCCTGAATCCCAGCCACTGGCCTGGTAAATACCAAATAAGAGATCTGTTCCTCTTTCTTTCCCTTCTTATCCTTTGGATTATCAGCTACGTCGGTTTCGCCTATTGCAGAAACCAATGCACAATGGTCATTAATAGCCTTCTTTTCCAGCATATAGCACCCAGAGTTTTTTAGTCCTGGCATGTCAATCACATAATCAATTGTCTGCAAATTTTTCATGAATAGAAGTGTTGTGATTCCAAGATTCTGTAGTCTTGCAGATAATACCTCGTTTAATTTTTTTATAGACTCAAAACCTGAGAAAGTGAATCCAACTCTATACGGAAAAACAAATCTAGTTGTGTATCCATAGCTGATTTCTTCATCTTGTATCGCCACCGGATGGGTAAAATCTCTGATCTCTACGGCAAACGTTTCATAGCCATTTGCCTCATCTCTCCTTGTCGGATGACTGTACAGTCTTACCGTTTCGCATATACCAAACACCGATTTAAAGCCAACACCAAATTCTCCAATCTGGTTTAAATCTCCAATCTTATCTGATTTTCCTATATCACAAAGGCCCTGCAAATTATCAAGCGAAAATGGATGTCCATCATGCAATACTTCAAGGCAATCTTCATGTTGAATAAATTTAATCTGCGTTGCCCCTGCATCCTCTGCATTTTGCAGAAGCTCATATACAAAATGTGACTTATCCGTATAGAGCTGGATAATTCTCTCTAAAGCTCGCCGAAGCATACCGTCCTTATCCTGACGTTGTACCACCTGCTCGGCCATTGTCCTTTCCGCCATATTTTTCTCCCCCCGCTATATTATCTTTTAATTACACTAAACGACCTCCAATATGCCATTTGCAATCAATGTCGTATGTATATCTGTCTGTGCAACCTTTTGTTTGATTTCTGCAACCTTTGCATCATATTTATTCTGCGCAGATTCAAGCTCACTGTTGTACATTCTCCGGATACTCTCACTCGATGTATCCATGATTTTTTGTTCCAAAGATCTCTTTCTGTTCCTAAAATTATTGGTTAAACTCTCAATCTTAAAAATCGATGTGGTTTCTGCTTCTGCAATTTCCGATGACTTTTCTGTCTGCCAAAGCTTAACTTGCTTTCCTTCTAGGCTATCCCAATCGGAAGATTTTATATTTACGGCAGACGCACAACTTTGAGCTTCCTGTAAAATATCAGGCAGTTCACTTGCAATTACATCGTCATTGCATACAACAACCAATTTAAAATGTGGATTGATGCCAACATATGTCCAAGCATAAACAGAAAAATGGTATGTGCCATTTGGCAAATCATCATTTGCATACTGCAATCGAATATACGCCTTTTCCGTTGCTTTATAATAAGCTGCCGCTTGCTTCGCCAGAGGATGCATTGCTGTAATAAAAAAGGCGTCTCTTTCCTTTTCGGCTGCATCGGAATCAAATGTAATCTTATGCAAAGGAGCATTTCCTTTTAGATAGACATCCCAACTCTGCCTTACAGCATTACGACCAGATGGTAATTTTCTGAAATCCTCTCGGAGCTCGTGCCTGGCTGCAGCTGACAAACGAAGTTGTTTCACTTCGCCTTCACCAACAATATAAGTTCCCTGGCCAAGACGATTACTCAGGTATTGCTCTATCATGATCTGAAGACTCTTCTGTGATAACCATGGATTTTCTGCATTATGGATTTCCTGTGTTGTTGTGTACTCAGAAATATTAAAACCAAAAAATTCCTTCTCTTCTTCCTCCAGCTTCGTCAATTCCTGAATTTTGCGAACCTCATTATCCGCCATCTGCTCCAGTTTTTCTTTTCTCTCTTCATCAGTCAGACTCGAATCAACAACGATCTGATCTATCTGTGTGGCTATATCACCCAGAATTTCTTCGCACTCACCAATGCTGCTTTCAAAAATACCAATTCGCATCAAACAACGATAATAAATATCTGCATCCACGGTGCCATCGGTAATCATGTTGTAGATGCTAACAGTTTCACTCCTCTGTCCTCTACGATCGATACGACCAATTCTCTGCTCAATCTTCATGGGATTCCAGGGCAGATCATAATTAATCATCATGTCACAAAACTGATAATCCAAGCCTTCGGAACCAACTTCTGTGAATAGCAAAATATCTATAGCATCCTTATCTTCCTTGGGAAGCTCGAAGCGAGCTCTCAGCTCTTGGCGCATAATATCCTTAACACTACCATCAACCTGTTCTATGCGAAGGCCAGCTGCTTTAAGTTTGTCCTTCAAGTATCTCAATGTAAAACGGAACGTACTGAAAATAATAATTTTATTATTTTCTAAAGACTGCTTTTCTTTAATGGCAGACATCATCTGTTCAAACTTTGGATCCTCTTCCGGCAAATGATCTGCCATATCCAGTAATTTTTCTGCTAATGCCTCTAAAGCAGAGGCATTAGCTCCTGTAAACTCAAATCCTGGCATTTCATTGTCTGGATCATCCTCGATTTGCTGAAAACGACGTTCAATCAAATAACGAACGTGCGGTGCCAATCCAAAAATACAGCTGGCAGCCTGTCTTTTGATGGTAGACATCATAAATGGAATCGAACGAGCATCCCCATGCAGTTGCATTAGCGCATTCTGCTCAAATCGCAACAACTCATCATGCAATTCCTGTTGTGCTGGAGTAAATTCCACTGCCAAAGTAAACGGACGGCGAATACAGAAATCCTGAATGTCCTTTCTTCTGGTTCTATTCAACATTGAGTTAAAACTATGTAGACTCTCAACATCAGAAATAAGCTTTACTCTTTCCTCTCTGGTAATTTTCTCCTGCTGTAATGTCTGAATCATAGATGCATATGTAGGATTTGCGGCAATAACATTCTCGCCCCACTGTGTCTCCAAGATGCCCTTTAATTCTTCCAGTGCCTCTTCCTTCCAGTTTTCTCCCGCCCTTCGTATGATGGAAGCGCACGCAGAAACATGTCCATTAGGTCTTGCCATCATATTAAATGTAGGCTTATCAAGCACCATATCTGGACGTAGAACATTCAACAAGGTAAACAGATCATCATCACTTGTTTGCAATGGTGTAGCCGTCAACATAATTACAGCATCAGCATGGTCACAAAAATATTTCACGCACTTATATTCAAATGCCTTTTCTTTCTCCATGCTGCCATTTCGAATATGATGAGCCTCATCCACAATTACAAGATCAAAATGTGGAGCAGGATCTAAATCTTTCAGACCAAAAGTGTGTTTTTTCTTATCCTTTTCTCCCTCGTATGCTCGACTATCCAAAATAGAATATGGCACAATAGTTTTTCCATATCGTACGGGCCATTCACCATCTCGATCTGTATCAGAAATAATCTGACGAAGTTCTTCTCCTTTCAACGGAATAAAATCTTCATCAAAACGTTTCATCTCTAGTTCCCACTTGCGCTCTGTCACCAAAGGCTTAGGGCAAATTATCATTACATTTTCAAGCTCATTTCTTGCTTGAAGCTCTTTTAAAATGATGCCGGCTTCAATCGTCTTACCAACACCTACACTATCAGCTATCAAGATTCTCGGTTCATCTGCATGGACCAATTTCAGGGCCGGACGGAACTGATATGGCACAAAATCGATTCTAGCAGAATTCAAAGAATATAAGTCTCTACCATATGGATTATTGATTTGATATGCAGTCAGATAACTGCGGAAAGTATTGATATCAAGCCAGTTATAAGATGCGGTTTCGACAACAGGCGCAATCTGACCTGAGTAATACGTGTTAAAGTTTCCGTTGACAAATACCTCGTATTTCTTGGTATCGCCTAGGTCACTAATTGACATAACTACTCCACGAACAGATGGATCTCCTATCAGATAAACCAGACCTTTTTCATGTATCTCATCTTCGTCTACAGCTTCTGCGGGCACTTCCGGCGTCTCTTCCGGCTGAGCTAAAGCGGCAAAATCAACTGTTGATGGAGATTTAACATCTTCAATTAAACGCTCTATCTCGTTGATTAAGCGTTCATCACATTCGCGTTGTTCAAAGAACTCATGTAGCGTATTCAAGTCCTGCAATATAGTATCCTTGCCAGGAAGATTAGCACCACAATGTGCCCAGTTATTACGCACACGCATCATGTCTCGGATACATTCTCTTTCCCTGGTTGGCAAAAAAGCCACTTGTCTCATGGTGTACCATGACTTATCCGCTATACGAAGCAAGGCCGCCAGATCAAAATCCTCCAGCTTTGTAAAGCCCCTTGATCTAGCTGTCTCTCGCTGATTATAGCTCAAATTATCAATCACACATTCATCCCACCAATTTTCAGCTGCCCGTGGAAGCAGTTTTCCTAACCACTCAACCAGAACATTTACTGCTGTGTGAAGCTGTGTATTCATACTGCTTACAATATGGTCACTATCCATAAGATAAGCCTCCTATCTTTCATTAGCATTAATCCATAAAGGTTCCGTCTGTATCAAAAATATGATCCAATTCATCATTCGTCATAGCACGTGAAACCTTGTCTCGAATCGCACTTCTTGCCATATCCAATCTCTTGAAGCGCTGATATCCAGCTCCGTCTTTACCCATACGAATCAGCTCAATTCGCCCAACTCCAGGATTCTGACGCGCATATTCTGCAAAACCTTTAGCCTTACCCAGATTATCTATTCTGGTTGGATCGTGAGGCTCCAAAATATCAATTACATATTCTCCGTCGGTATCTTTGCGGATAATCAAGAAATCCGGATATGCCGGTTTCTGTTCTCCGCCCATTTCATATGGAATACACAAAGACCACGGCTTTCTCGGAGGGTTTCTTAGCCAGCATACATAATCTGACTGTTTCTGCTCTTCTTCCAGGACTCCCTCTTCCCAATTGTTCAAATTAATTCTTGCTACACCCGAATCGTCCACAAATAAATGATCTGTATACTCCCTGCCGTTGATATCTCTCGGCTGTGTGATAGTCTCAGGCAAACGGAAATTATGTTTAGAAACAATATCTCCATCAGAAACAATGGTGTTGTATTGCTTTATAAATTTCTCATCCAGATTAACCATCTTTCTACGGTACTTATCGTTCAATTCATGGAATGTTTTTTCAGCATAGTTCATCAACCGTGCAGTGCAACTGTCATCAGCAGCATACAAAATAACGTCAATCTTGTACGCATTCGGATCATCGGAATCATAGAAATATTTACCATACCGATTTCCCACACCTTCATTACCTAGCTTACTTTCTGCTTTTCTAAACTGCCGATCAATGTCCGTATCTGTTGAAGACATAAAATGGTAGATGATGTTATCATCAACACTTTCTCCAAAGGCATCAAACACCTGTGTTTTCATTTCAAATTCCATGATATGCTTAGCCATATCATCATATTTTCCGCTTTTACGCAGTCCTACGGCATATTCACGAATTTGCTTAATGATTTCTTCCAGAACATCATCCTTTGCCTCAGGATATTTATTGGACTGCACCAACAAACGCGCTAAAGCATAAAGGGATGTCAGATAATTACTGATTTTGACGGTACGCACGTCATAAGAAAGCAATCCTGAATCATTGATTGCCTTCATAACATCCTCCCTATCAAAGCTATCCTCTGCCATTTTCTCTTCTTCCATCACTTCCGCAGTATTGATTGTCTTACCATCACCACCCATATTTGCCTGCATCTGCGGCATTTCAGCTACATTAGAATATTTTTCTCCATTAGTACACTGTCCTGCTGTCACATTGATTTTTCCGGTCTCCCCCATAGCAGAAACACAACCATTAGGAACACTATTAGATGGATCAGCCGCCGCATGCACAGTATTATTTTCGCCACTATTCGCCATACCGGCAGTATAAGGAGCTTCTCTTTCTCTCAATGAATTGGCATCGAATGCTCCCGTGCTATTGAAATTGTCAAATATTGATACCTGACCTGTAATTTGATGATCTACCTTTTTTCTCTGTGCTACAGTTGTATGCGGTTTTACAGTCAAAGTGTCCATACCTCTGGAATCCAAGGATTCACCATAGATATCAGCCGGGATATCTCCACCCTCTGCATCCTGCAAAGCCTTCACAACATCCTTTACTGTTGCTGCATCAAAATACGGCAAATACAGATGTACATCATTCAATGTGTCATCCACCTGTATATGGGATTGCATGGGAGTACGGATCATTCGTCCTAACAACTGTGCAATGTATGTAGCATCTGTTGCCCGTCTAAAAGACATCATAGTTTCAGCTCTCGGGCAATCCCATCCTGTGGATAAACTCTCCTTGAAAAAGACCACCTTGATCTGCTTGTCTTCTGCAATTGCCGATGGCTCCACGTAAGGCACGTTCAATCCATTGATGGTTAAAACAGATCCGGTCTGTCCAAACGTGTGTACAACCTCACCCTCCTGGAATCGAATGTTGCAGCGATCTTCCACCTTTTGAATGCAATCATCCAGATCTGTCGCAGAAACGTTATTTTCACCTGTGCTGTTTTGTACCTGAATAACCAAAATAGGATTCACATACGCATAATGCTGCTCGTAGCAATACTGATACCAATGTTCCCATTTATCCTTCCATTCATCAGCTGCTGCCTGGAGCACTGCCATATCCCGATTGGCAGTGCTTTCCTCCGGATAAGAAATAACAATACGATCCTTAAGAAGTCCAGATGCACGCACTTCATCCGTTGTCACAACAACAGGATATGTAGTTGCCACAATACCGGAAACAAGAGCATTAAATCTGACGATGGTAGCTGACATACCAATAACTACTGGCATAGGATCCAGTCCATCCTTAAGACTTCCTTTAAGGAATTTCTGCATAATAGTCGTTGCCTTACCAGCCTCTCGCCCCTGCATTCCACGATGCGCTTCATCAATGATGACATACAATCTGTCACTCTTTTCTCTGGCTGTATTAGCCAAAGTCTCCCAGATAGTATATTGTCTTCCATCACTGCGCTTCGTCAGATTGGAATTTGTACCCAGCTTTTGCGTATTCAAGAAATAAATGTGCCCGTCATCTAGTATCTCCTGATCAAAAGAATCATCGGTAATCGTTACACACTGTCTTAATTGAATACGATCTGCCTTCAGGTCGATTTTATCCTTTGACTGCTCATTGAGCTGCGGAGAATCCGACAGCCAAACAAAGATTGCCTCCGGCTGCTCCTCATAATCCACTCCGCCGAAAAAAATTTCTTCAATCAAAGAAGCCATGATGATGGTCTTTCCAGCACCTGTTGGTGCAGTAAAAGAAACCACCTGATTTGAATGTGTTCTCTGATAGCCATTAATTGCTTCCCCTGCCATCAAACGGAGCTGAGACAATGCCTTTTTTTGAAATGGGAATAATTCTGCTTTCATTGTCTACCTCCTTGTATTAATTCTGAAATTATCCAGGTAATCTCTGTAGAGCTGATAGGTATCCTTATCTGCATAGCCTTTGATCATCTCCCGATATCCTGGATCTGAATCTGTAACAAAATAAATCGTCTGAATCTCTGGATACTTCTGCATCTCTTCCTCAAAAGCCGAAAATTGTTTCTCATCAATCAAGATTGCAAATTTATTTTCTGGCTGAATCATCATGGTAGCATTATTGTCCTTCAATTCTGGGCAAGCCCCATGTGCACCAGCCTTCAGCCATAGGACGGGAATTAATTCTGCCAATTGACTACCAAGGGAAACAGCTGTTTTGTCTAAGAAGCCCAGCTTAAAGAAGGCTGCATTGGTCCTAAATCCATCAGACATAGGAATGTTACTACCTAAATACTCGCCCTCTAAAGCTTTTCCTTTTACATCACACCCCTTTATACATCCCACCGTTCTCGGCCATGTTACATACTGTGCTATCCCCATTGCCTCATAACTTGTTTCTCCTGGATTATATCCTTTTTTTACAAGCGACTTAGCTTCTTCTTCAGATACTTCGTTGTTTGTCACTATGATGCAACGTCTTTTTCCTCCATCTTCTGCATTCAAAAGAGCTGTCGCATGCAAAGTCGTTCCTGATCCAGCGAAAAAATCAACAATGAGTGCAGTTTTTTTTGTGACTATTCGAAGCGTATCCTCAACAGCATAAAGAGATTTTGGATATGGGAATTTTCGATCTATCAAAATTTTTGCTAACAACTTAGATCCATGCCAACCAGCATTATGTGACGTCTTATTCCACACTGTCTTAGGTGCACGAAGCGATCCTCCGGATTTCTCCTTTAGAACAGCAGCACCTGTTTCATCAATATTATCAATAACTACCTCTCCTTTTTCTATTCGTTTCTCTGTTCCCTCGTTAACAGTCAATACCGACCAGCCACTTTCCTTACGTGTTGTTTTCCCAAGTCTTAGCAAGCCTTTGGCAAGTCTTCTATTTGCTACATCAACTCCAGTTCTCCATCTAGCTTCTCTCCCATCCGATGTCATAGGCCAAATTGCCATTAATCCATCAGGAACTGGCACAGTTTCCTTTGGAATTCCAAGAGGAATTGGATCACCGATCTTTTTTATAATTCCCTTTTCAGAATCCACAAAAATCGGATAAAACAAATTTTTAGAATTTTCTCTTAGATTACCTTTGCCCGTTCTAACGAATTGAAACCACAGCTGGCTTTTAGTTGCCGATTGTCCCTCATTTAGCATGTCATCATCAGATTTATTAATTTCTGCATTCCCTAAAAACACAAAAAACAAGTATTCATCTGCACGTGAAAACAGTCCATCACGTGTTGATCCCTGGCTACTAATAACACTACTAATCATTTGAATCCTTGCTTCTGGAAACAATTCTTCTAACAAACATCCAAGGTGTAAATACTCTTTCTCATCTATAGTTACTATCATTACAGAATCACTCGGATTTAATAATTTTTTAGCAAGTTTAAGACGTTTTTCCATAAAAGACAGCCATTTACTATGACGATATGCATCCGATCCATCCACATAGTCATTGTTATATTTCCAGTCTTTTGCCCCAGTATTGTACGGCGGATCAATATATATACAATCCACCTTACCCGCATATAGATATTCTAACAGCTGCAGTGCATGATAATTATCCGCTTCAATCAAAGTATGCCAAAGATCACTAACTGGTGCATTGCATACACTGTCCAATGGCTTCAGATAAGGATAAATAGGCTCGCCAAATTGAGCCACACACACCAGTTCTCTAACCGGGATTATTTCCTTCTCTTCTGTCACCTTGCGCATGCAAGTCGCCATTCCATCCTTTATGGAAAGTACTTCAAACATATCACTAACAGAGCCTGTCTTCTTTGCCACATTGGCTCCTCTTTTTACCGGCACATCATATAGAGGAGTGCATTCAGGTAAATGCTCCTCAAATACCAGTCCGAATTTTTTTTGCTTTGTCAATCTATTTATTTCCTGCTCTAAGCGTGCCCTTAGAGCCTCATCTTGCACTTGCGCAAGTAGATCATGTATCGCCGCCATTCGACTTCCTCCATTTTCTTTGCATATAGTCCCGGATATTTTCATTTTATAAAATGAGCAGTCCTATAATCTGGACTCATTCCGTAATCGTCTTTTCTTTTATGTGATAAGCAATTTTCCTGTTCGTGCAAAAATCTATAACTTCTTTAGCCTTCTCATTGTAAAATTTCTTGTGTTCAGGATAACCTCTTGTGACTTCTTTGCTGTAATTGGTTCTTCCAAAAATAATTCGATCAGCAAAGCTCACAGCCTCCAACAACTCATTTAAATCCTGATTAATTAGATTTGGTGTCGGGTACGGCTCCATACTCACCCAGGTTTTGCATCCTCGATCGTGCAACCACTTTAATGCTTCTAATCTCTTATCATATGGGGCTGCTCCCGGTTCCATCCGCCCACGATATTCTTCATCTAAAGAAATCAGAGTGATACCATATTCATTGTCTCGTGAGCACTCAGCCAATCTTTGTGGCAAAATTCCCTTCGTCAGAATTGTGCACTTTATTCCAGCTTCATTAAGTCGATTAATCGCCGCAATACTCATTTCCTCTATCTCCGGATAACCATACATAAAAGGATCCGTAGTGAAACAAAGCTGCACGGATTCAATCTTGTTTCTCAGCTGCGGAATCTCTCTATCAAGAAGTTCCAAAGTATTTGAAACTAAGTATGGCTTAAGCCAATCTTCATAGGTTTTTACCTGGCCAAATCGTTTCTTCATGGTGAATGCATAGCAAGGGAATTTGCATCCGTGCGCGCATCCGTGGATATAATTTATTGTGTAATCCCCATACTCCACTCCTGTTTTATAGAGCATAGATTTTCTTTCTATGTAGCCTTCCACATTCGGCATTCTCAATATCTCCTATCCGAGAATGTCATTGAGCTTCTAGATGCTTTCATCCCAAATTCGCTCTTTAAGACATCCTTAATTTTGTTTTTATAATCCCTAGTTGGAAACACAGGGTGTTCTCCTAAATATGCCCACACCTCATCATTAGGAATATTTGCCTGTCCAGCAAAATGCTGTTGAACGTAAAGTGCTGCATCTCTCAGGTTATAGCAAGAGTCGTCTGTAGGATAACCACAAACGATTTCACCTGTTTCCGTGAATTTCAGCTGCATATTATCTTCATTATGGTGTGTATTTTTCATTGAAGAATGATCCCGGAAGGTATGCCATGCCGTAGTTTTAAACAGCTCAAAGCCCTTATAATGACCAGTACAATGAATAAGGTTATATATCACTGAATTCGTCGTGCTAAAAAACGGAAATGAAGCAATATAGTACCTTCCCTCTCTTCGTCCGCTGTTATCACGAATAATACTTCTTATCTTTTCTTCAAAAGCATTTCTATCGCTTCCAAAAGAAATCAGCTCTTCAATATTAGCCTGGTAGGTTTCTTCATATTTTTCGATCACTTCAGGTTTCCTAGCCATTTTTACTGCTCGTATTGGATCTGAAACCATATGATTAAGGATTACCTCTCCCCAATTTTTAAGAAACGGCATCATAGCATCCCACTCAATATGGGCATCATATGGATCGTAAACCAAGAGAAAATGCATATCTTTGAACTGCGTAGCAAATTGTGTTCCTATTATCCGAAGCAGTTCATTAGCATCCATAACTTCCATGTCTACATGGAAATTTCCTGTTTGCTTTGGAATCCTGGTACTAAGCAAATCTATTTTGTTTTGATCCTTATCATTAAAATATAAATAAGCCTGTTTTCCGGTATAACGAGTCATCGCTTCTGCGATAATCTCAGATACCAAAAGTGGCGTACCTTCTATTTCTTTTCCGCTTTCGTCTCTGTATACGCCACTATTAGACATACAATCTATATAAACAATTCCTTTACACTTAGGATTAAGCATAAGGATGTTAACCCATGCCTTTACGTATTCAGAAATCAGTTCAAATTTCTTTATTGTATGAGGTGAAGCCTCGCTAATCACATCATTTTTCTTAGAACTTGCCATAACTCCCCCGCTTATTGCTCTTCATCCTCATCCGGGATCAAATCCATAATGTCTCCAATGTTACAATTCAGAGTCTTACAGATTTTCATGATAACTTCCATGCTGACCGTCTCACCCTTGGAAAGCTTAGTTACAGAAGCCCAGCTAATCCCGGCATCCGCCTGCAGATCTTTCTTCTTCATATCTTTGTCGATAAGCATTTTCCATAACTTCTTGTAGCTTACTTGCATCGTATCAATACCTCGCAAATTTTCATTCATAAATTGTACAAGTTGTCATTTTATAGTATATCATTTAGAAGAATTAATTCAATAATATTCTTCATATATGCAAGAATTTTCTCTGTCATTTAATTGAATTGACTATGTGTTAATGATATACTTCTCTTATCCCCACCATTAGTCAATATGCACAATTTTCAACAATCAGATAAACACAGGGAAATACACATGAGAGGATTTGAATCAGAAGTGGAAAATAATCGAAACGAACTTCAGGAATTTGTATACAGATTCTGCCATAACTCCATCTGGAGTGCAGTAAGTACTTATCTATACACCTATCCAACAGCACTAAATCTCAATATGTGCAGAATTCATTACCCGGATTCTGCCATTCTTCAGGATATGATGCTGGAGTATACAGCCAATATTTCCATCGATGAGGATCATCTTAATTTCGATGCTATTCTTAGTTGCACAATTGAATTACACGAGGATAACCCCTATAGCGGTATTCGTACAGCAGAAACATCTCAATGGCTCATTGCTTCTTGCTCAGCCACTATAACGGACAAATTAGACGGATTGACAATTTCCGAAATCAAGCCCTGGCAAAAAGAATACAAGGGGCTGTCGCACTAACGTGCGGCAGCTCATTTTATATATCCAACACAAAACGCCGAGCTTCGAAAAGCCCGGCGTTCGTGGTATAATCAGTTTATGCGACTAAACAAAATAATACAGAGGGATTATACCTCATTTTCGCTGTATTATCAAATCAAACTTCCGCTGGATTTAGAGATTTCTATTCCATCTGATGATCCAGTTCGTCTGGTAAGTGCCTTTGTGGAGGAAATGGACCTTTCTGAACTATATAAAACTTATGGCAGGATCAGAAAAAATCAGGCAACGCCGCGTCAGATGCTGAAACTCGTTATCTATGCAGCAATGAATCGAATCTACTCAAGTCGAGATATCCGAAAAGCATGTAAACGGGATATCAACTTTATGTATCTCCTTGAAGGAATGCCTGCTCCTGATCATGCAACGATTGCGCGTTTTATCTCCCTGCATTTTTCTGCCTGCGCAAAGGTTCTGCTTGCCCAAATGTCAGATCTGCTCTATCTTCTTGGTGAGATTTCGGGAAAGACCATTTTTATTGATGGCACCAAGATTGAATCGGCAGCCAATAAATATACATTTGTATGGAAACGGGCTATTACGAAAAATCAGGCCCGGTTATACACAAAACTAACTTCTTTTGTGGCTGAATGCGAAGAACTCTATGGAATCAGGACCGTATACCATGACCAGATATCCATCCACACATTAAAACGGTTAAAAAAGCAGTTGTGCCGCGTCAAAGTACAGGAGGGAATTGTGTTCGTGCATGGAATTGGACGTAGAAAAACACAGTTGCAGAAATCCCTGGAACAGCTGGATCAATATCTGGAGAAACTAAAGGAATATACGAAAAAACTGTATACGCTTGGAGATAGAAACAGTTATTCCAAAACAGACCCGGATGCGACCTTCATGAGAATGAAAGAAGATGCGATGCTGAATGGACAGTTAAAACCTGCTTATAACATCCAGCACGGAGTGGACTCTGAATACATCACATGGATTGATATTAGCCCGCGTCCAACCGATACATGCACCCTGATCCCTTTTTTGAAAGATATGGAGAGTCACTTAGGATTTAAATATTCAGAAATCGTTGCAGATGCCGGATATGAAAGTGAAGAAAACTATCTTTTCATTGAGGGAAACGGACAGACCGCCTATATAAAGCCGCAGAACTATGAGATTTCGAAAACCCGAAAATACAAAAAAGACATCAGCAGAAGAGAAAACATGGAGTATCACGCAGACAGAGACAGCTATATCTGTCGGAATGGAAGGGAACTGACAGTTACAAATGAACGCAGAAGTAAAACAGCCAGCGGACATGTCAGTGTAAAAACTTATTACAGAAGTCCAGACTGTACCGGCTGTCCTTATAAAACGGAATGTATCAAGGGAAACAACTGCAAAACACCTATGGAAAAACGTAATAAAGTGGTGATGGTCTCGAAGACGATGAGTCAAAAACGTGCAGAAGATCTGGAACGGATCACAAGTGAGTATGGAACGATGCTCCGTATGAATCGCAGTATTCAGGCCGAAGGTTCATTTGCTGATGTAAAGGAAGACATGAATTTTCGAAGATATCTGTACCGAGGAAAAGCAAATGCACTGGCAGAGAGCATCCTTTTGGCGATGGGACGAAATATCAATAAGCTTCATTGCAAGATTCAGACCGGAAGAACGGGGAGTCATCTTTTTTCATTAAAGACAGCATAGATTTTAATGGTTGAAAACAAAACAGTTTGAAATCAGGCATGCCGAAAGGGATGTCTGGGAATGAACTGTGTTTATAAGGGATGGGGGCGAAATCACAACCGATTTCGCCCCCATTTGGGCATAAAGCAGGGCTGGCTGTGCCAGCCCTGCCTAGCATGCATTCTGCTTATAACCTTTTCAATCTTTCTTCGAAGAAAATTTCCAGCTGAGAATGGATCTGTCCTCAATCCTGACTGTGTCCCGTCCATTTCTTGGTGATATCTATCATGGCCAGATACAGCATTTTCAAGAGACTGTCATCGGATGGAAATACCGTCTTGGATTTGGTGACTTTCCGGAGCTGGCGGTTAAATCCTTCAATCATGTTCGTGGTATAGATCAGACGTCTGACAGCTTCCGGATACTTAAAATACGTTGAAAGATTTGCCCAGTTATCTTTCCATGACTTTGCAATCTTAGGGTATTTCCCGCTCCATTTTTCGTCAAAGCTGTCCAGTTCTGCCAATGCAACTTCTTCTGTAGGAGCTGCATATACACGCTTCAGATCTGCCATAAGTGGTTTGATCTCTTTGTAAGAAACAAATTTCGTGGTGTTCCTGATCTGATGGATTATGCACTGCTGGATCTCGGTCTGGGGAAATACTGCTTCAATTGCCTGTGGAAAACCGGTCAGTCCATCCACACACGCAATCAATATATCTTCTACACCCCGGTTTTTCAGGCCATTCAGGATGGAGAGCCAGAACTTGGCACTTTCATTTTGACCAACATACATTCCGAGGACATCCTTACGTCCTTCCATATCGATCCCAATCGCAATGTAAACAGCACGTTTTACAATCCGCCCCTCATTACGGGCATGGAAATGGATCGCATCCATAAATACAACAGCATACACACTTTCTAATGGCCTTTCCTGCCATTCTTTTACTATTGGCAGGATCTTATCAGTGATCCGGCTGACAGTACTGTCGGAGATCTCAAGATCGTATAATTCACGCATGTGGCTTTCTATATCGGCAGTAGTCATTCCTTTTGCGTACATGGAAATGATCTTTTCTTCCATGTCCTGCGTAATCGAATTCTGATACTTCTTTACAACCTGTGGTTCGAAGTCACCTTTTCGATCCCTTGGAATATCAATCTCCATATCTCCGTAACTGGTATGTAACGTTTTCTGGGAATGTCCATTCCTGGAATTATCGGTTTCTTTATTTCGATAATCATACTTGGAATATCCCAGTTTTTCATCCAGTTCCTGATCAAGGGCACCTTCCAAAATGATAGACATCATATCCCGCATAATGGAATTAACATCTGTTCCATCTTTTACTTTTACATTGTTTTCTTTCAGGTAGTTTCCCATGAGTTCTCTAAGCGCTGCTTTTTGTGGTGAATCCTTTTTTCTTGCCATAAAATAAACCTCCAAACTGAATAATTCTATCTTACATCAGTTTGGAGGTTTACACAAACTTTGGGATACTCCTACCAAGTCCATCAGCCGATTTGCCAGAAACACGCTAGACTGCCTGAAATACATCCGCCAGCTGAAGGATAAGAACATTCCCGTCTTCTTTGAAAAGGAAGCTATCAACACAATGGATGCCAAGGGTGAGGTCCTGATTACGATTATGGCTTCCCTGGCGCAGCAGGAATCGCAATCCCTCAGCCAGAATGTGAAGCTGGGACTCCAGTTTCGCTACCAGAATGGCCAGGTACAGGTAAATCACAATCACTTTCTCGGCTACACCAAGGATGCAGATGGAAATCTCATCATCAATCCGGAACAGGCAGAGGTGGTAAAGCGCATCTACCGGGAATACCTGGCGGGCTATTCTATGGATCGGATTGCAAAAGGTCTGGAAGCAGATGGCATCCTCACCGGCGCTGGCAAAACAAAATGGTGGACCAGCACCATCAACAAAATCCTCCGAAACGAGAAATACATCGGCGATGCCCTGCTTCAGAAAACCTACACCACCGACTTTCTGAACAAGACAAGAGTCAAGAACAACGGCATTGTTCCGCAATACTATGTGGAGGGCAACCACGAAGCAATTATTCCGAAGGATATTTTCTTACGGGTGCAGGAAGAGCTGGTACGCAGGCGAGTGGTCAAGACAAGCGCCAATGGTAAAAAGCGCTCCTACAGCTGCAACCACTGCTTTGCACAGATTGCCATTTGCGGCGAATGCGGTGAAATGTTCCGCAGAATCCACTGGAACAATCGCGGCTGCAAATCCATCGTCTGGTGCTGCATCAGCAGGCTGGAGCCAACCGGACAGGAATGCCACGCAAGAACCGTCAATGAGACGGTATTAGAGAATGTGGTAGTTCAGGCCATCAACACGCTCCTTGGCGATAAGTCCACCTACCAGGCGCAGCTCCAGCAGAACATTGCAAAGGTGATCCGTAGTGCTCAGCAAAATACCGCTGATGGCATTGACGAAAGACTGCAGGAGCTTCAAAAAGAGCTTCTCAAAAAAGCCAATAACAAAGAGGCCTATGATGAGATTGCCGACGAGATCTTCAAGCTCCGGGAACAGCAAGAAAAATGTACGGTTGACACTGCTGCCAGAGACGCACAGATTGCCCGCATCAATGAACTGCAGGATTTTATCAAGCAACAGCCCGCACACCTGGACGCCTTCGATGAATCCCTGGTAAAACGATGGCTTGAGCGAATCATCGTCTGGGAAGACCACTTCACTGTGGAACTTAAGTCCGGACTGAAAATTGATATTGAAGGATAATCCCCTAGACGCACGAAACCCTCTCGACCATGACAGCCGGGAGGGTATTTTCTATTCTGTAGTTTATTTGTAATCAGATATTTCATTCAAGAGTTCCGCTGCTACAAAATAAGGATTATTGTCATCTCCTAATTTTTCAATAAGGACAGCATTCCCATCTCGCTCTAATACCTTAAAGGTCTCTCCAACATGAAACTGTAAGCCTTCATTACTTACACCCTCTTTGCTAACGGTATATGTCTTTAATAGCTCAGCAGCTTTCTCCTTTTCTGCTGCCTTCTTCTTTTGAGAACCCACCAGTGCTTCAACACCTTTGGTGCCAGCCACACCGCCTATCGCCCCAACTCCTGCAACAATTCCTAAAAGGTTTAATGGACCTCCCACCTTTTTTGACCATGTTGTAATAACTTGATACCAGCCCAAATTACTCATCTAAATTCTCCTATTAGTCACGCTTGTTCTTTAGCAATTTCGCTAACCATGCACCAGATGCAGCGACTAAAGCCGGTGATGCAATTGCCTCGGCAGCAACAACTCCAATAATCGCTCCAATTCCTGCAATTACAGCAGCACTATCAAGACCAGTCTTCTGCGCACCGGATACAAATGCCTGTATCTTTTTCTGATCCTCTTCAGATACTTTATCAGAGTGTAAAGCAAGATTAACTGCAGATTTAAGTATCTCCCTATTTGGATTCTCTTCCATTTCATAATCAAGTACTGCTCTGATTGCTATGTACTGCGTCTTTGTCATTTCGGTCTTTTTGTTTTCCAGATTACTAATTGTCTGTTTCGTAACACCAATCATGTCACCGAATACTTCTGCGGTCCATCCTCCAGCATTTCTGATGAGCAAGAGATTGTTCTGCAATTTTGTAATATCTGTATCAGAATATTTACCCATAAATACATCCTCCTGATACATAGAGAATACCACTTCTATTTTACGCTGTCAAATTGTTTTACAAGTCCATATTCTTTACTTCAAATTAAATTGGAATTGAAGGATAATCCCATAAACGCACGAACCCCTCTCGACCATGATGACCTGGAGGGGGTGATTTTATTCCTGTTTGCTAATTCTGCCTTTTAGATCCTGCTCATATTGTGCGTATGATGAAATAATTCCATTTTCAGTTGTTGTATTAGTATAGGTGTAATAATACCATTTTTCCGGTTTATCGAGTTGCTCTTTTAATTCTGGCAATATGCTAGTATTCTGTAAAATCATACATTCAATAGCTCTAAGAGGCAGAATCTTGATGTGGCTACAAATATAGTTCTTCTCCTCTTCAGATACATTGACTGCATCTTGAAGGATATTGCACACTTTTTCGTAGACTTTTTTTCTAGAAACAACGGCATCCTCTAGCACAACCACAATACCATATATGTTTTCTTTTGAATACGCTTTATCCAACTGGAATAGCCCGTCTAGGTAATTATTAATCTGATTATAAATCTGAATTACATCTTCGGCATATATCTTTATATCATCTTCTATTTCGGCAGCATCAAATTTTCTCAGTTTCAAGCTTGGTGTAATTGCCTTTGTATCATAGAAAATAACTGCATCACCCTCTGCCGCAATAACATCGGAAGTCAACAAATTAGCTTTTCCCTTTTTATATGCTATTTCTGGAGAAATCCAAGAAATAGTATCAAGTTGTCCAACAATATCATATAAATATGATTCAATTACTTCTTTGCCTATTGCTCTACGAAGCTTGTTATCTCTTAATGTTATGCGATTTAGCATCGATTCTGTTACCGCATTTACTACGAGATAAGGTGATGATACGTAAGTAAAATCTTGCCCTGATATAAATGGATAAAGATATTGTATTTTCAGGCCATAGTACTGGTCTATTATATTATCAGCATACAGCGAAAATAATTGTTTCCTGTATTCTTCCTTTTCAATAGATAATAAATGCAATACATCTTTATCCTTAAAAGCCTTTGTTAAAACCTTTTGTAGTTCTATGGGTGGAATCGTATCTTGGGCTTCTTTACTAAACCCTAAAAATACTAGAAAAGCAAATTCTTCTAATTGTTCATAATTGACTCCCATCTTATCAAAAAATACTTTTCTCATATCCAGTCTGTCATTTTGGAAAGTAAAGAAGTAATGATATCTATATAGTTTCTGAAGAAATACGCCTTGCACAGGAAACTGCTGTAATGCGGATATCATCATAAACGCTTCAGGATACTCATCATTCTCTTCCGCTGTAATTAAGCCGCTATGCCAATAATTTCTTATAAGTGTGATGGTATCTGCGAACGTTTTTCCATCTAACTCTTCCGTAGCATCATTGGTATCATAAACGATGGAATATGCTGCAAACGCTTCAATCTCCCACGGCATTATATTTTCTTCGTAAGCCTTAACCATATCCACTTGCGAACATGTCATTATCCTACTGGAATATTTTTGACAAGCTAAGAGTTTACTTTCAAGCGTAAATCTTTCAAGTACTTTTAAAAAGTCCAAACTACTATGAACCAAATTTTCTTCCATAAAAAATACAGCCTCCTTCCTTGACATCTATTCCACTGCCTACAACCACCCAAAATGGTTGAGTTGCCGGATTGGTTGTCACCCTTTTTCATTTTCCAAAAATCATCCCAAAATGCCCGACATCTAATCCACTGTCTCAAATCGTGACATCTAATCCGAGGTTACAACCTGACATACATTTTGCAGTAGATATGTTTCCATATAAGAAAACCGAGCTTTTTCAGAAGTCTGGCTTCAAATCCAAACCTCCGAAAAAGCCCGGAAATACGCCGCTTTCTGGCACTTGATTTTATTTTCTTGACATCAAGACTACCGTCTCCACATGCTCCGTCTGTTGAAACACCGTTTTTCTATCTCTCTGCGTATCTCTAAAGACCTTGTAAGCCTTGTAAAATCAGGTTTTTTCAAAAAGTTCAGAATTAGAAATCTTTTCCGTTCTCTGCGTATCTTGTGAGGTGGTGGCAATATGGTGGCACTGCCACCACTGAACCCTGATCTTGCTTATTCCTTCATACCACCTGTATTTTACCATGCTACAATACCGCTGACAACTCATATAAGCGTTATATGGGGCATTTCTGCCCCACCCCCTATATTTTTATCATTAGCGTTCTTTAGGCTTTCTGACAAGGCATATAAGAATAGCAACCAACAGCACCACTTGAATGATCTGCAACCAATCCATACTGTTATCTTTTATAGAATCATCCACCGCTGTCTGCTGTTGTTCAGCATTGATGCTGATGTTGTATTTTCCATCTACCACTTCAATCTTACAGTCAACACCCTTTGCATCAATGTTCAGATTCTGCACCGGGTCAGAAATCTTGACCGTTTCATCCATTCCGGCAGAACTTGCAGCCATTTCATTGCTGTTTGGATAGACAATATATGTATTGTTTTCATGCTGCGGGGTGCTATCCTGAATAACAGGCTGTGATGTGTCCCCGGTTGCTGTCTGATAATAGTTGTTCGTTGTATTTGTCGCTGTGGTTGTACTGGTGTCACCTGTGCTATTTACCTTTGAATTATCGGTTGTAGTATTGGTTGTGGTGCTATTCACTGTGTCCCCACTGCTTACAGTGCTTGTATTGGTGTTTGTAGTGTCCGTTGTTGTATTGCCTGAATTTCCCGTATTGACTGCATCATCAGATTTTGATTGATCTGTTTTACCATCAGGTTCTTCTTTCCCCGGCTGTGTTGGTTCAGGTGTTTCACTTGGTTCTGTTCCGGGTTCGGTTTCATCCGGCTTTTCCGTGTCTGTTGGTGTTGATGGCTCTGTTGACGGGTCAGTTGATGGTTCGGAAGGCTCTGACGGTTCAACCGGGTCTGTTGGTTCTGTTGGTTCAGGTGCTTCCGGCTGCTTTTCTGAATATTCCAATTTCAGCAGCGCATTTTCCTTTGTTGGGTCTACATTAGGAATATAAATATTTTCATCAAAATCATAATCACAGACCCACCCGGTAACTTCAAGGTTGTCCGTACTGAACAGTTCATTGAGTTGTTCAACTGTATCTGTCAGCGTTGTCACTCCTGAAATTGTGGTTGCTACATCAGCCCCACCATTCACGGCACTGTTTGCATACACTTTTGTTCCTGTAATAGTTGTATTTCCGGCATTAGATACACCACCACCAAAGTCATTCGCCTTGTTTCCTGTTATTGTCCCGCCTGTTATCGTACAGGTTGCAGCATACGAGCTGTTATCAATAGCACCGCCACAAGTAACTGCACCGCAATTTTTTATATTGCAGTTATTGATTTCAACCTGTGAATCCCCCTGTATTTCAATAGCACCGCCCGCAAGGGCATAACTGTTTTCAAAAGTACAATCATTGAACACGCATGAACCTGACTGAATTTTTACCGCACCGCCAACACTCCCGCTACTTGAATAATTTTCACTATTTCCAAAATCATTGAACTTGCAATTTGTGAAAGTTGTTTCATACTTGCTTGTTATCCAAGAATAGGATGAAGCAATCCCACCACCATCAAATGTTATATTCGTTACCGCTTCATTGATGTATTCAAAAGCAATACGGCTATCTGCTGAACCTCTCTTTATGGTCAAATGCTTGGAACTGCTGCCGATTTTAACATCAGTACCTAAATCAATTTCACCATGAACAACAATTATATCACCATCCTGTGAATACTGTACTGCATCCTTGAAATCATACCAACTTGATACAGAATGAATAGTTGATGTTGTTTCTGCTTTGACTGCCATACTCACCAAATTCACACACAACAGGCATACCAATAGCACACTGACCACAATCTTCTTTTTCTTCATCTTCTGAAACCTCCAAAATAATATTTTCCCCATATGACAGGGTAAAAGTATTATATCAGGGATTCATATAACGCTTATATAAACGCTTGGTTGAATTACTTGATAAACTAAAAGCACGGCTATTTGACCGTGCTTTCTATACTCTATCTTTGAAGAACTCACACCATTCAGGATTTTCTTCATCAAATATTTTTTTCTGTTCAGGTGTTAGGTTGTGTGGATAATCAGCAAACATATTGAACACTTGCTTTTTGTCAAAACTGAACAGCCATTCACCGACTGAATCAGGTGTATCTTTCCACCAAATCTGATCTGTTTCATTGTTCTTGTACCAGTTACTTGACATCACCCGTCACCCCTTTCTTTTAATTTCCATAGATTGAACCGCTTTCATCATTTTTAGTCCCAATGTTCCCCGTCTTTGGGGTATAATTCCAAAATAGCATAAAAGTTTGGAATATCTGCAATCTGCTTTCCATCTTTTAACGCCGTCAACACTCTAATCTTTTCATCCAGTAGTTCATCACTGTCTAAATCAAAAAATTGTGTCATTGTAGGTGGAAAATCAACTTCTGAAAACAACTGTCTGACCTTGATACCCTTTTCGTCTTTCATATACTCTGCAAATTCTTTCTTTAATTCTTCCGGGGCATCCTCTGTCAGATGCCAGTTGTCAGGTTCAGGGACAAAATAAGGACTATCCCAAAATGACGGCATTGATTGTGACATATTACTTCACCCCTTTTTTATTTGCCTTAATAATATCATCTTTCAAGCCAAAACAAAAGTCCCTGATCTGCACCAAGGACTTTTGCATTTCCTGTGTTTTATCCTATCCTATCCACAACAATGAAGCGTTGACCTTCTTGCTGTCTTATCAGAATGACACCATCACCGACAGCCAAGCCATTGTGTACGGTGACTTCAATCGTTCCGACAGCATGAACGTGTGACGGGGAAACTGGTGCTGTCCCTGAATTTACATCCCCGGTATAATAATAATTCTTGATATTCCCCGCCGTTATCTTAGTTTTGAAATCTGTCACATTCCTTGAAAGAATCAACTGTTTTTCACCCAGTATCATCTTCTGTTCAACATTGATTTTCAGCGGTGAAGCACTCACCACTTTACCAAAATACACATTTACGGGTTTTGTTGATTCCATGGCATCAATCGCTGCCTGATGTACTTTTTTTACAATTCCATTTGCATCCATCTTTTATTTTGCCCCTTCCGTTATAGATTCTATTGCTTCACCCATTGCATCATCTAATGCAGTGATAAAACCATCAAGGTCAGTATCAGATGAAACATTATTGTTGTTTGTTTGGTTGATAGTTACTTCTGCGGTTGTGAATCTGTTAATTGATTCTTGTTCCGCAATGTCACGCAAATACTTCAAATCTTCTTCTGTAACATCCAAAGAATCCTTGATTTTGCCTGTGTTATCGTCAATGTTTCCAATGCTGTCACCCACGCCTGAATTTGCTATTGCATCATTGAACCCTGATGTGTAATCACCAACATTAGGAATATCTGTCTGACCAAATACATCCGACAGACTAAAGTTTGAAACCTTATCAGCAATACCGTCACCCCATGCTGCACCCGCATTGAACGCATCTGATGCCAAACCGTCCTGAAATGCATCAAAGGTTGTGAAACCTTCATTGAACGCATCTGAAATACTGGTGTAGTCCTCTTTGTTTCCGGCTGCTTCACTTGCCTTGGCTGCATAGTCATCTGCTGCTGAACTGATGCCTGAATAATCAAAACTTACAAACGGCAACTTGTTCAAGGCTGCTGCTATATTTTCAATTACTGAACAGGCGGTTGATAACAGATTGTAAAACCATGACTGTACGTTGCAGATAGCATTGTGAAATGCCGTCATCATATTGGATGCAAGTGCTGCAATGGCGTTTCCAATACCCAAGGCAATGTTTGCCACGGTCAGACCCAAGTTCTTAAAGAACTGAATCACCACGTTCACACCACCAGTAATCACACCGAACCCTGAATTTGCAATACCTGTCATTTTTGCTATTGCTGAACATACCGCCATAATTACCGCAATCAATGCAATAATCAGCACGATAATCCAAACGACAGGACACGCATACAATGCACCGTTATAACCCATCTGTGCAGCAGTTGCAGCCATTGTCTGACCTGTAAGTGCTGCCATAACACCGATTTTTGCAGACATTGCCACTGAATGAATTGCTGTTGCAGCTGCGGATGCAATTTCTATTCCCTTCACAATGCCAAGGTATGCTGCATATACCGCTAACGCACCAATGACACCATAAATGATAGGACTAATCACTGACCAATTATCAGCAATGAAACCGCCTACTGTTCCAACAAGTTCAAAGATGTTTAATACAATATTTGCAAGGGTTGCCATTGCTTCAACGGCATTTTGCACGAACGTCTGAAATGCTTCACTATTTGCTAAATCGTTCAGCCTTTGAAGAACAGGTTGAAAAGCAATCAGTGCGGTATTCTGCATGGACTGCCACATCTGCCCCCAAGTCATAGGCATTTCATTGAATTTGCTGTTAATGTCATCAGCAGCAGAAAAGATTGCTGCCTTGACCACATCAGCGGAAAGTTCCCCATCCGCTGCCATTTCCCTGATCTTACCGATTGGAACATCAAGATAGTCCGCAATGTTCTGAATCAGGTTAGGTGCTTGTTCAAAGATACTGTTCAATTCATCACCACGAAGGACACCTGAACCAAGTGCCTGTGATAACTGCAATTCTGCGTTTGCTGCTTCTTGGGTGCTTGCCCCGGCAATCGTCATCTGTTTTTGAATCAGATCAGCAAAAGCAACAACTTCTTCTGAACTGCTGAACGCATCCTTTGCGTTGTTACCGAAACGGGCAACAACATCAGCCATCTGACTGAATGAACCCCTTGCATCCTGTGCTGCTGCATATACCATGTTGACAAGTTCAGCGGTTGTCTGAACCCCGTCATTCATCATGTTCAAACGGGATGTTGTCTGAACAAGTTCGTCTGAAATGTTCAGTGCTTTCCCAACTGACTGAATACTGACATAGGCTGCAACTGCCCGTTTGATGGTATTGGTCAATTCATTTGCCTGTTGTGTTCCGGCTGAAATTTCCTGATTGAATTGTTCTTGTTCGTGAATATTATCATTGATGCTATCCCCAGTATTTCCAACAGCATTATTAAGCATATTCTGCTGTGTAACAGCCTGATTCAGTGATCTTTCTATTGCTGAAAGTTGCTGTTCAATTTCATTGCCACCTAAACCAAAAGGATTTTCTACTGAAAAGGCAAGGTTTGCTTGTATCTGCTCTATAAGAGCATTTACCCGTGACATTCTGTTAGTTACTTCATCCGGCAATACATCAACCGTTGCAGCAGTTTGGTCAATCTGCTGTTGCATTGATAATACATCATTCAGTTGATTTCTGATATTTTCGATACGTTGACCAATTTCACCTGTCGGGGGTGCGTTTGGCTGAATATCCAATGTTAAAGGTTCAGGATTTTCAACCAAAGGGTCAGGAAGTACCGGGTTTACATCCACGTTAATCACCTGACCGTTTCCCCCATCCACAACAGGCTGTGCAACACTTGATGCTGTTGGTCTGCTTGCTGCTGCATTAAGTTCATCCATAGCAGCAGTTGCTTGATTGATTTCTTCTGTTGCTGCCTGAATACTGCTTGTGTCAACATTTGAACTAACAGCCTGTGATGCTTCATAGGCAGCAGCAGTCATGTTATACATAGATTCAACAACACCCTGTGCAACATTAGAAAAATTGTCCTGTAAGACAATACCTGTTTGAATGGATGACATTCATTCACCTTCTTTCTAAAAATTTCTTTGCTTTACTTTTGAATTTATCTAAAAATGTCGGCTTGGGTTGGCTTGCGATATATTCAGCCTTAACACACCGTCTTTTTATTTCCCACTCCAACACATTAAGATACATTTTTACATAGGCATCAGGCTTTTCAACCTTCTGCATTTTCTGTTGTGCATATTCCAGTTGTTCATCTGTATGCCCCATAACACGCAACAGCATCTTTCTTGTGATCTCATACGCCGGGGCAGCGGTATTCAACACCAAAATCCCCTGATCTGTTAGAAAAATTTCCTTGTCCGGGGTAGTTCCCGGCAACCACACCAAAGATTTTCATTCACAACTTCAATGTTCCCGTTCATGCTTGTCCCCTGTTCCGATCAGTGCATCAACTTCTGCAATGATCTTTTGTAATTTGCTGATATATGGTCTTAATAACTGCTGACAGTAAACAGAATTTTTGATGTGCTTCTGATATTTTCCGCTTGCCTGTTTCAATTTCAGCAGTTGGAATTGAATTGTTTCCATGATGACTGAACTTTGTTCAATGGCTGTTTTTCTTTCAGGTGTCACCCAGTCCTTTGTGATTGTCCCGGTTGTATTCTGCTGCACTATGTTCATCAGGCGTTCAGCCTGAATTGAATACCCAAGGCATACATTTTCAAACCGTTCCTGATTATCCATGAAAAGAAAATTGTTCACCTTGACGGGTTTCACTGGTTTATTCATAAAATATCTTTTTTCCCTGTTTTCTGCATGTTTCAGTTCCTTCCTGTTATGGCGTACTGTTTTCATCATTTCTTTGCCCTTTCTGACCTCATATAACCGCCATATAGCAATTATTTGTTGTCCTGTGCTGAATTGTCTGCCTGTAATATTTCAATCGCACTTTGAAGCAGTCCAATCAATTCCTGATTTCCTTTATTGGCTGCCAAATCAATGCTAACGGTCTTACCTATGCGCTTCTGACCATCCTTGTCTGTGAACTGCGGTTCTGATACCGCCAATCGCTGACCATTGCGATATAAACGAAATTCACCGCTTATCACAGTTACTAAATCCGGCTGTTCTGTTTCATAGAATTTATTCATATTCTGTATTTCCTTTCCGTTCAAATAAGAGTGCAACATTTCCCATATTCAAATACACCCCCGGACTATCCACAAAAGTCCGGGGTATTTTATCAAAAATTATACTGTTGCCTGATAGTAAATAGCCTTTGCCTTGTTCTCAAGTACAAAAGAATCATAGGCAATTCTACCTTCTACCAATGAACCACTGATACCTGGTGCATCTTCATGTACCTTGTATTCGCTTAATTTTGTCGGTGATACAGTTGCACAAGGGTGTGCGACCATAAAACCAAATTTCTTTGGTAATCTTGTAGCCGGAACTTTTACAACTAGTGCCCCGTCGATCATAGCCACAACGCCCTTTAATCTCAAATCATTACCAATGTCTGTTTCCATGATAATGTCCTTGCACTGCTTAATCAGAAGATATGTGTCAGGCGTAACAACAATAATTCTTCCATTTTCCGGCACTTCTGCATTATCTAATGCAGTATTCGCCTTTAAGATTTCTGTGCAAATATTTTCTTTTGTAAGTTCAACCGCTGTTGGCTTAATTCCCGCACCAGTACACATTTTTGAATAAGTGTGAGTATCTACTTCAGGAATAACTTTCTCACGCAACTGTCTTGAAAGTGCAGTGCTTGCCTTTAATACACCGCCTGTTTCGTTTTCATCCAATTTGTCGATTGCAAATGTGAATGATCTGTCTTTGCTAAGTGTAAATTCCTCTGTTGTGGCATCCAATCCCTGAATCACTCCATATCTTGACTGATTTCCTGAACTACCGTCTCTGTCATAGTCTGACATTTCAGCCGTAGACACCTTATACACTTTTACTGTCTTTGCACCATCAAATTCAAAGTCTTTATTTGTCAGTAATGATGTTTTACTTTCCGTAGTAAACATTTCATCTACATACGGTAAAAATTTGGTTACTAAATTGATAACTGCCATAGTTTAACGCTTCCTTTCTTTTCGTCAGCGAAGCCCCATAGCCTTTCTAATATTAAGATCGTCTGCATCCCCATCTCCCGCATTTACTGGGGATGTTGGTACACCCGGTGTGAAACTCTTAAATTGTATTGACTTAGTTGCATTCGCTTTATACTCATTAAATACTGTTTCTATTGTTGAAATGCTCTTTTTCAATGTTTCTTCATCCTTACAGTTCAGAGCATCAAATAACTGTACAGGTAGTCCTTTTTCTGATAACATTTCCTTTGCAGACATATGAAGTTCACGCTGCGCAAGTTCCTGTTCCCTTTTTGCAAAATCTGCATCACCGTTATTCTTTGACTTTTCTTTTGCAAGTCTTTCCTGAACAATACGGTTCACATCTTCCTGTGTAAAGGTTTTTTCCCCTGTTTCCTGACTGGTTGCCGGGTCTGCATTCTGATTCATGTTTTTTTCTTCCATGATTTTCTCCCTTCTTTTTACGTCAGAAGTTGACTAAATTTACCAAACAAAAAAGGCATGAGCATAACTGACCAATCAATCAAAAAATCAGTTATTCCCATGCCTTAACAATCCAAAATTAAAGCTAACACTACATCAAGAAAACAGTTAAAATCATGTAGTGCGGTACTCATGCCGTTATTCTGTTGTATATATTATTATACTATATTTAGTGGTTGCAGTCAATAAATACAGCTTATTTTGTATATTCTTTAGGTTTAGGGATAGTTAAAACAGTATGCAAAAAACCATCTTTTGGTGCTGTTTCTTTTACTTTGGCATCAGGGAAAAGTTTTTTCACTATTGCTTCATGTTTTGCCTTTTTCTCTTTTTCATTTTCTGCATATGTAACTTTAATTTTCATGTTCATCATCCTTTCTGTTAGGGTTTCAACAGTATAACCATTGCGAAACCCCAACCATAAAATACCGCTATTTTCCTATATTTCCAATCATCCGGCAGCAGTTAAAACTACCATTTGCCACCCTGATGCCGTCCACATACGAATGTGCGTGTGTATAACGGGTGTCCGATTTGTCCGAATGCCATTATTTCAATATGCTTTTTACTGATGGAACAATGATCTGCTGCCCTGTTTCCCAATCATAAAAATATTCTTTCAGTTCCATCAGGCTACACTTCTGCAATAGTGGGTGTTTTCCACTGGTTACCTGTCTGATCGTTTTTGCACTGTATGTTGTTTTACAAATAATTCCTTGAAATCTCATGTTTTCCAACGCTTGCAGCACTGTCACATAATTTCTGAATTTTTCCCGGTGCATCCTACCATCAAGGACAAAATCCAAGTAATTGAACGGGAAACTGAATTGAATGTCATGTGCAGCAGCATACTTTTTCATTCTATATGCTATTTCATCATAACCGCCCTTGGTGTTGTTCTGTATGCCCGTATATTTCACACCACCACACACCCGGCATTTCAAACCGTTCCCAGTAATATACAGATACTGAACATTTTTTGAACAGTACGGACATATAAAAAACCGTTTCTTTCCAAACCCGGTATTTTGGTATGCAAGCATCAGATCATACTTTTTGTTATCAATACCCAAGGTAACATGAACAGCATCATCTTTAATTTTTCCTTTCAAATCCCTCACATCAATTCGTGCCATCAAATCACCTCCTTTCTATATGTACCTTTTTAGGGTGTCTTGAATGTCTTGATACTCACACGCACGTGCGAAGAACAAACCCTAAATACTAACTTTATTTTCGACTTTTCCAAATCCGGCTGTTTGTGTCATTGTGTTATTATCCTGAAAATCAAAGGTTCTTGCCAATATCTCCTTATCATCTTCAATATTCACGAATGACACAACCTGATGATTTTTTGCTAATATTTCCAGTATTTCAGCACATTCTTCCCATGAATTTACTGTTGTTTTGTAATCAAATGCTTTATCTGTGACCAATTTTTTACTATAAATTATATAAATTTCTTTCATCTGTTCATTCCTTTCATACATCCTATTGGGTCATGTGGCACGGTTTGGCACGGTTAATTGCCTATTCTATATTATTTTTACTTTTTTTCTTTATAAAACTTATAAGATTAAAACAATATATTAAGTTATCTAAAACAGTGCCAACCGTGCCACCTATTGAAATTACTATGTTTTTTTCAGTACCGCCCAACCGTGCCATATAGTGCCAACTGTGCCTATTCAGTAAAGATTTTTACTGATTTTCGTTGTTTTCCGACCATGATGTGACCTGTTACCGTTTTCAGTTCCAGTGTTTTGTTTATGCTTTTTGAAAAAACAATATTGCTTGTCGGCTGATAATTGTTTTCAGCGCAAAACACCTGATACCTTTTATACACTTCATTAGTCGGTTCATTAACAATCCCCTCTTTTCCAACTTCTTCTATAAACGCAAGAATAGGATTGTTTTCAATGTTGTACGCTTGCCTTTCTTCCTCAACTTTCTGTGATATAGTAAACTTCTGTGTTGCAAGCAGCCGTTTCAAACCTTGGCAACCCAACATTATCAGATATTCTATTGATGTATCTTGTGTCAGATCACTTTTTATGTTAGGGTTGTAATCTGCATCTGATTCACTGAACCGTGCATTGAACGGGATAATAACCAAACGCCTAAGTACCGCCCCGGTCTTGTCCCTTATTCTTGGTATGTCATTGGCTGAAAAAATCAGTTTCACATAAGGGTTGAACTCAAAGGGGTCTTGTCCCTTCTTTTCAACCTGAATCCTTCCCCCGTCAGTGATCTTCTTGAAAAGGGATGCATCCGGGACAAATTCATCAGATATATCATCACCAATATTTGCCAATTTTCCAAACAGTGATGCCTTGCTGAATCTGTCCCCCAAGTTCTTCAAATCCAATGATGCAACATTATGTTCACCAAGCAGCACCGTCAGGACTTTCAGAAATGTACTTTTACCGTTTGACTTATCCCCGGTAAGAATGAACGCCTTGTTGAAGGTGTTTGCTCTGTAAAAGCAGTAACCAATACATTCTTCCAACAACGCCCTGATCGCTGCATCACCACACGCTAACTTGTTCAGTGTACTGTCTGCCAGTTCAGAATAGGCATCCGGCTTGTAGTCCCAAGGAATCTTGTTGGTAATAACATATTCAGGGGAAAAGGCATTCAATGTATCATCTACCACATCATACACGCCATTATTAAAACCAATATACCGGGCATCAGATAGTTCCTTTTCTTCTGTCATGTCATACATATAATCAATAACTTCTGTCTTTTGACTTTTCTTGATGTTGGGAATGTATGAACGCATCACCCCGGCAATCACATTCAGATCACTGCAATATATCCCGTCTTTGTATATGTGCAACTGTCCGTTGATCTTCACTATATGATGGTTGTTAATCATGTAGTTGGCAAACTTGTCAAACAAGAATGTGCTGCCAAGGAAAAAAACAGGTTTCTGAAAAGCATCATCACGCAAGATCACTTCCAGTTCATCATCTGACAGCGGTTGTTTCAGAACAAACTTGTTCAGGATGCGGATGCACTCACGGGTTTCTTCAACCGTGAAATCATTTGCAGTCAGGGTCAGGATATAATTGAAAAGTGCCTGATTCCTTCCGTCCCCGGCATCCATATCAACAAAGTCTGCGGTTGCCTTGACAGGGAACAACCACTTGGGAACTTCCTGATACTTTCCACCTTCTTCAATGTCCCATTCACAAAATCTTTCTTCACCGTCAATCTTGATGACCTCATAAGATAACTTACTGCCGACTTTTATATCAGCAGTAAGACCAACAGCCAACTGAACGTGTGTCCTGTTCCTTGCAATAGTATGATTCTTGAAAAGAAAGTGTTTTCCCCTACTGGTACAAAGGACTTTACAGTCAAGTTGCAGTTCTTCCACAATGTTCATCAGAATTTCAGATTGGTCAGAATCATCAATGTCAATAAGGATGGTGTCATCAGCCAAAACCCCGCCGAATCCATTCAGGTTCTTCACTTCATCATAGGTTTTCCATGTGGTTCTGTTTTTCAGTTTTTCAATGCTTGCCTTGCCCTTGGTTTCTATGAACCCTTTATATAGTCCTGACATATTTATCCCACCTTTTCGATAATATCAAGAATCTTCTGCTTTTCGTCCGGGGGAAGTTCCTTTCTAAGTTTCCGGGATAATGTCCATTCTGTCACACCAAGCAGTTCTGCCAGTTCATAGTTAAACATTCTTTTTTTCTTCAATGCGTTTCTGATTTCAATATTTGCCATAATAGCACCACCTTTCTTAAATAATTGATATATTATTGATTTATATCAATTTTATGTATTGACAACCTTTGTTGTTGTTGCTATACTCATATTATAATTGATTTATATCAATTTTCCATTGATACTTTTTCAATTAAAATCAATCACAGAAAGGCGGGTGACCCCATTGGGAAACAAGACCTTTCTACCAATAATCAAAGAAAGGTTCAAAGAAATCCTGAAAGAATCCGGCAAGACCCAAAAACAACTTGCGGAAGAACTTGACATTACACCTGAACATCTTACAAGATGCCTTACCAAGGGCAAAATCTCAAAAACTTGGCTTTTTGCTATTGCAAAATATCTTGACATTTCTGAAAAATATCTAACAGGTGAAATTGATACTGCACTTACTTATTTAGCCGAACACAGAAAGGATTTTGATTCATTGGATGCGATAAAGCAGTTTATGATTTCAAGGGGATTCCATGAAAACTACTGTGACAGTCTGAATGATTCATTGTTAATGGATATTGAATATTTCATTTCATATATCTGTGAACACCATGAATCACCACTTGGCAACATGGCTGACAATGAAATCAACATGGCTAAACAGATCAGGAAACTTGATGAACGAATCAGTGAATTGGAAGAAAAGAAAAAATAACCTTCTGTCGTAGGTGTTGCAGCACCTTGAAGGTCAAGGAATAGGGATAATCAAACACATGAAAGGATGGGAACTATATGCGTTATAGAATTGAATACGCAAGCGGTAAATGTTGCAGTTTTGCCAACAGTAGAAATGACCTGATTGACTGGTTGAAACTGCTGAAAGATGAAACTATCAGCGATATCCGAAAAATTTATAAAAGCGGTGTTTCTGATTCTGTTATGGAGCAGTACAAAAAATATATTCTGAAAGGATGAGTGATATTCATGGGAAAAGTAATCAATATAGAAGATCATAGATATAACATCATTCACCCGGATGAAGCACATACCCGTTGGGAGTTTTCTATTGATCCTGACAGGAAGGAAAAACCTTATATTACTATAAAATGTGGAGTAATGTACGGCTTTAATGGGTGGACGGTTTATATTTTCTGTTCTTCATATGATGAAATGCTTCAATGCAGAACACAAGCAATGGAACAGTTAAAGCAGCAAATTCCACTCATGGGATAATTCAAGAAAGGACGGTTAGAAACTATGAAAGAAAATACTATTAACCTTAATGAGATTGATCTTAACAATCAGACTGCATTGAGTATTTTAACAGCAGCGTCTAAGGCAATCGCATATGAAGAAGATACAGTTAATATTGATCTGATGATTGATGCAGCAATCCGCTATTTACAAGATACTAACACAATGTTGAAAGAAATGTAAAAATTGACCCCTTACACCGTTGCAGCGGTTCAGGGGTCAGGGATAACCAAACACCAACCAAGGAATAGGATGATATAGGCTATGCAACTACAATTATATCATCCATTGCCTATAAATTCAATTACAGAAAGGATGATATTATGAACGGTGGAACACGAAAAAGGGGTGCAACATGGTCATACTATTTTGACCTTGGGAAAGTTGACGGAAAACGCAAAAGAAAAGAAAAAGGCGGTTTCCGTACCAAGAAAGAAGCAGAAGCAGCACTTGCCAAGGCTTTACATGAATACAACAATGCCGGTGCAGTCTTTGAACCTACTGAAATCACGGTTTCCGACTACCTGAATCAGTGGTTTGACCTGTACTGCAAGACTAACCTAAAATATAACACACAAGTCGGTTATTTGCGAATCATTCAGGGGCATTTGATTCCCAAATTTGGCGTGTACCGCCTGAAAGCGATCACCCCGGCAATATTACAGGAATATGCCGTTGAACTGAAAATGAACGGTAATTCTAAAAGCCACATGATCGGCATTTTGTCCGTATTCAGTGCAGCGTTGAACTATGCTGTTGAACCAATGCACTACATCACTTCAAACCCTATGCAGTATGTCAAATTTCCCAAGGTTGAAAAAGCACCAAGAGAACGCATCATTTTGACCTTGGACGAATGGCATCGAATCATTGACCGTTTCCCGCCTGATTCCCGTTATCATATTCCGCTTATGATCGGTTTTTATACTGGTTTGCGTATCTCTGAAACCTTTGCCCTGACTTGGGATGATATAGACCTTGATAACCGCACCATCAGCGTCAACAAGCAGATTGTAAAGCGTAACTTTGGGGCAGATGCCAGAAAGGTTGTTGAACAGAAGGGGAAAAAAGAACAGCGGTCATCATGGTACTTTGGCACAACCAAAACTGTCACATCAAACAGAACTGTGAAGTTTGGTGAAACCCTGTACCGGGCGTTGAAGGCTGAAAAGGTCAGACAGGCAAAGAATGAAATGAAGTACGGTGAATATTACACCATCCATGTCATCAAAGTTGAAAAGGATGAAAAAGGCAATGATATGAAGCGCATAGTTCCAATTCAGAAGTGTATCAATTCGCCTTTGCCACGGGTTCGCATGGTCTGCATTGCAGAAAATGGTCAATATACTTCAACTGATTCCTTCAAATTCTGTTCAAGGGTCATCCATAAAGAACTGCTGCTTGCCTTTGATTACCATTCACTAAGGCATACCCACGCCACACTGCTGATTGAAAACGGTGCGGATGTGAAGGATGTACAGACCCGGTTGGGACACACCAACATTGAAACCACCTTACAGACCTATGTGCATGATACTGAAAAGATGGTTGAACGCTCTGTTGATCTGTTTGAACAGGTGACACAGGCAAAAACATCATAACAACTACATAAAGACCTGAAAAAGCACTGAATCCGGCAATAGTTCAACGGGTTCAGTGCTTTTCTTGTGTTCAGTGATGTTTTTCAGAATTAGGGTGGCAAATGGGTGGCAATCCGACATTTCCGACACCCTAAAAGCCTTGAAAATGCTTATTTTATGCGGGTTAAAAGGCAGACTGTCTCCACATGCTCCGTCGCCGGAAACATATCAAATCCTACTGCTTCCTTCGCCT
>ENA-ORRR01000398-ORRR01000398.1-human-gut-metagenome-genome-assembly--contig:-NODE-398-length-42244-cov-7.04544_pt1 | contig 42244 bp, 20 predicted proteins | sample MGYA00242182_ERZ509148 | MGnify/ENA primary metagenome ERZ509148 (study PRJEB26280, sample SAMEA2338674) | human gut metagenome | biome: human gut; feature: human-associated habitat; material: faeces... | reverse complement strand
CGCTGAGCGGCAGCGAAGAGTTAATCTACACGAACCCCGGCAATCACGCAACCCGAACCCTCACGGACACCCCGCGAACCCTTGGAAAACAACGCATCCACCGGCGTGTCGAAAACACGTGGAAACGGGCGGCGAACGCCACCGCACGGCACAGGACCGCCGGAAAAACCCCACCACAAACAACACCCGGGCGTGTCGCAACCACGGTGAGTGAATGCGCGCGGCTAAAGAACAAATGCAAGACGACCAGCAGTCAAAACATCCAGCGGGAAAACAACACGACTACGCTTGGCACACATTCAGCAGCGTCAATTCGCCCACCCAGCTTGCGTTATGCCATCCAGTTTGCGTCTTGCCTCACCATTTGCGAGACACTCCGCCTACCAACGCTTGCCGCACCGTTTACCGCCATTGCCTGATCTTCCGGTTGCGCTCCAAGGCCCGCGACCCTCGGCATGCAGCACACCAAGATGATGTTTCATAGCGACCAGCATGATATGCGTATCTTCCAAGCCAAGATGCCGTTCATTTTGGGAAGCGTCCAACGCGCCCTGACGTTTGGCATACGCATCCAACGTGTTATTGCCATACGGATGCTCATCATCGGGAATCGACCCCTCATCCCAACGACGGCTCATCGGCAACGTGTCGATGATCGTAATATTGCCAGCACGATAGCTTTCCGCATATCCGGCAACGTTCAACATGAAAAAGCTGTGCTCGAACCGGGCGTTGTGTGCAACGTACGGCTGCTGTTCAAGCCGTTGCAGCAATCCGACCTGTGCTTCGGGCCATTCGTCAAACAAACGAAAGTCCATGCCGGCACGATCGCGCACGTCAATACCGGTAAGGTCGAGAATCAGAGGATTGCCGAGCAGTGCGTTCTGTGCAGGAACTCCGAAAGAAAGACGCGCCTGGCCGTACGCGTCGCCAGCCTCGTAATAGCCCTGTTCGTAGCAGTAGCCCGAGGGCTCGCCGGCCGGACGTGGCGAGATCATATTCATGAATTCGAGCCCGGCGTCGATGATGTACACGCGGGCCGGATCCGTGCCTGTGGTTTCAATATCAATGCCCATCACCGTGTCGAGGTCACGTCCAGGGAGGTAAGCGTCACGCCAATCCGACTTTTTGTAATCCGCCAAACGTCGAGCCTGCGCGTTCTCCGCCGAGTCAGCGGAACTTCCAAAAGAGCCAAAAGAACCGCTTGAACCCTTGCCAGTAGAGTCAAGGGCCCCATAATCGAACACGCGCGAACCTCCCGGACTCGTCACCCCGCTCAAGTTCGCGCGCGACATGGCGTAATCGCTGGCACGCTTCTGTTCACGTTCTGCGGCACGACGTTCGGCACGGCCATTGACGATCTGTGCGGTGCGATCCTGAATATTGTCGAGGTTCACACGGTTGTTCGCTCCAGCAACAGGCTGCAGCACGGGAACCGTCACCCGTCCCCGGCGTTCTTCGGCAATAGTCCACAAGCCCATCGCAACGCCAATTCGACGCAACATGGCGATTTCGTCGCACAACCGACGGTTCGCATATGCGAGCGCACGAGGCAAACGGTAAGAAGCGATCAAACGGTCGAAATCCGTCATGAAAGCGGTGTTACATTGCGCGATGATGGATTCGAGACGGTCGCGTACCACCAGATCCTTTTTCAGCAGATTATGCAGCTGCTGGGCGGATAATACCGAATCCTGCATGGAATCCGTTGTCTCCGGAGTCGGCAAAAGCGCGGTATCGGCGGCGTTCAATACGGCAATCAGGTCAATGCTTTGGCTTTGCGCGGCTCCAATGCCGTGTTCCAAGTCGAGGGATGCGACCCACTGCCAGTCGATAAGCTGGTTGTCGGCGTTTTTCGGCATCGATGCCGACCATTGGTTGATGTCTTGCTTGGCTTCAGTAAGCCAGGAACGGCCCGTCTTTGCTTCGTTCATACTTTGCATGGTAGCCGAGAGGGGGCGCAGTACACGTCGACGCCCATGAAAAACATACTGCTTCTCGGATAGCGCAATCTCCTTTTTTTCAAGATTCGAAAGCGTATCTTTAATTCGTTTATTCCGCTAAATTCAATACAGAAAAGAAATTAATGTTGCAAAAAACGATTATGTTCACAAAAAATACCATGCTTGACTGTGTCCATGCACGTTGCGCACGTAGTACGACGTCACGTACGAAATCGTTTCGCCATGATGATGACGCAGATGGTGCTGAAAATATCACGCGATATAACGCTGTGAAAAATAATCTTGCGAAACGCAAACATGGTTACCTACATACGTGCGTGTGCCGTGGGGAATGCGATGCGTGCGCACATCGCACGGGATATACGAACGATGGCATGACGAAAGAATGATGGTATGACAAAAAAGGGAGAGGCTCGTAGGCCTCTCCCCCTGCTGGGTATTCACGGATTTCCGCAACGATCGGATTCGTAACAACCGGATCCCGTGTTGATTGGATTCCACAACGCCTTTGCCGCACATTATGCGCTTACAGCGGCGCTTACCCCCTGGTTTACAGTTCGAATCCGAGTTCGGCTGCGGCTTCGTTAGGAACCGGATCGTCGCACCAGAAATCCTCAAGATTCTCGTTGGTGGCGAGGCTGCGGATTTCCGCCTTGTCGATATACAGTTCACCGCTTAAATGGTCAGTTTCGTGCTGGAAGATGCGGGCCGGCCAGCCGTGCAGATGCTCCTCGTGCTGTTTGCCGTCTTCATCTTGCCAGCGGGCTGTAATGTCGAGCCAGCGTTTGCGTACCGCCTGATAGCCGTCGAAACTCAGGCAGCCTTCGTAAAAGCTTCGGGTTTCGGTGCCGATCGGCTCATAGCTGGGGTTGATGATGACATGGAACGGGAATTCAGCCGCTTCACGCGGATCATCGTCATCGTCGTCACGCACATGGTCTTCCACCACGGCGAGGGCCAGTCCAAGACCGATCTGGGTTGCGGCAAGGCCTACGCCCGGCGCTTCGATCATGGTGACGCGCATGGTCTCGATGAGTTTGTCGAGCGTTTTGCGGCTCAGCTGGCCTTCGTAGGCTGCGGTCTGCTGACGTAGTACCGGTTCGCCTGCCTGCACGATGGGGAGCAGTTGTTCCTTGCCGCCAGTTTTAATGAGTTTTTCAACCTCGCGGTTGAGTTCGAGGTTGACTTTCGAGTTGCGTCCAAACATAGGTTTCCTTCGCATATTGGTTCGGGATTTTGGATTGCCGAATGATGTGTATCGGCAGTTTGGTTACAGGGCAAGTTCTTCGGCTACGACTTTGGCGAGACGGTCGCAGACCTCGTCAGCCTGCTGTTGGGTTTCCGCTTCGGCCATGACGCGCACGAGCGGTTCGGTGCCGGATGGTCGCAATAGCACGCGGCCGGTGTCGCCGAGCATTTTCTCTTCGTGTTCGACGGCCGCCTGCACTTTGGCATTGGTTTTGGCCGCGAGCTTGTCGACGTTCGGCACGTTAATGAGGGTTTGCGGCAGTTGCGGGAAGTCGGATGCGAGTTCTTTGAGGCTTTTGCCGGAGTTGACCACTTCGTTGCATAGGGTCAATGCGGTGAGGGTGCCGTCGCCGGTGGTGGCGAATTCGCGGTTGATCACGTGTCCGGACTGTTCGCCGCCGAGCGAATAGTCACCGCGCAGCATTTCCTCAAGCACGTAACGGTCGCCCACGCCGGTTTGCACGGTTTTGATGCCCATGGAACGCAGGGCGAGTTTCAGGCCGAGGTTGCTCATCACGGTTACCACGAGGGTGTCGTGGTTGAGCTTGCCCGCATTCTTCTTGGCACGCGCAAGAATGCCCATGATTTGATCGCCGTTGACCATGGTGCCGTCTTCATCCACGGCGAGGCAACGGTCGGCGTCACCGTCGAAGGCCACACCCAGATCGGCTCCGGAGGCCTTGACCATGGCCTGCAGCTGTTCGGGGTGTGTGGATCCGGCGTTCTTGTTGATGTTGTAGCCGTCTGGCGAAGCGTTGATCACGATCACGTCTGCACCGGCGCGGCGCAACGCTTCCGGCGCGACCACGGAGGTGGCGCCGTTGGCGCAGTCGGCCACGACTTTCAGTCCTTTCAGCGGTGTCGGCTGGGACTTGTCAGGCCCAATGGGGGCGATGGTGGACACCAGATGGTCGATATACAGGTTGGTTGCGGTTGCCGTGTCGTGGCTGATGCGGCCCACACCGGCACCGGTCGGACGTTCCCAATCCTGGCCGAGCACACTTTCGATTTCGTCTTCTTTGGTATCAGGCAGTTTGAAACCGCCACGTGCGAAGAATTTGATGCCGTTGTCGGGCATGGGATTATGGGATGCGGAAATCACGGCGCCCATTTCCACATTCAGCACGGAAGTCAGGTATGCGACACCCGGAGTTGGAATAATGCCCGCGTCGATCACGTCAAATCCGCCTGCGGACATGCCTGCGGACAGTGCCGCTGCAAGAAAATCGCCGGAAACGCGAGTATCGCGGCCGACCAGTGCACGGCGACGACCGTCGAATTCGCTTTTGTCTCCGTCATCGCCAAGCACGCGCACCGCAGCATCGCCCAAATCCAACGCAAGCTGTGCGGTCAAAGCCCTATTCGCCAATCCTCGAACACCGTCTGTTCCGAACATACGTGGCATGAGTCTCAAGTCCTCGCTATCTCAAGTTATATTGCCGTGCACCATCGTACTCAACGGGTTCACCATTCAACGAAATAGTCGACAGCATGTTGCGATACCTGCAAATCACAGTATGCGATGTCAGGCAAACCGCAGTATGCAATGTCGTGAGATTTCCACAATCTCAAGTTTCTTGCAATCTCACTCCCATCCTCCGATTCTGACCGACTGGGCCATTATGGGCCCGAAAGACCCACTGTCCATAACCGTTATGGGACCGGCTTTTGTTCGGGATGGCTTGTCTGGAAGCAAACAAGCCCGGACTGGCAGCGAGATAAGTCACGCCGTCAGTCCGGGCTTGTGATGCAATATCACAGAGTGATATCAGATGCAGCTACCAAAAACAACTACTGCAGTGGTGTCAGGAATGGCATCAGAGGGACGCGTTGAAATCGCGCACCTTGAGCGTGCGATGCGACGATTCAACATTGCCGCGCACAATGCGCTGCAACGCGTTGTCGGCGTCCGCATGCGAAGCCAGCCAAGCATCACCGAGATCCACCAGCGTGGCCGGATCGGCATAGCTCGGGTACAGGCCTTCCAGCAGAGCCTCAGCCATGTGGAAGGTCTTGTTCTTCCAAATCCAGTCAGCAACCTCGAAATACTTGGCCGCATACGGTTCAGCCAAGTCGGCACGTGGAGTGGATGCGAAGCCGCGGGCCACGGATTCCAACTGCATGTTGGTCAGCTCGTCGTTGTGCAAAGCCTCGTTCCAAGCCCATTCCTTGGCTTCCGCAATGCCTGCGACCGCACGTGCACCCAATGCGAACTCACGGTTCTCAGTGGTTTCGCGCTTGGCAAGTTCCGCGTCGATGTCGCTCTGGCCAATGGCGTTGATCGTGCTCAACGCGTTGATGATGGTCCAACGGAAATTATTGTCAATCTCCAAGCCGTCAAGCTTCACGGAACCATCGAGCAGACCCTTCGCATTCGTTTCGAACGCAGCATCGCCCGGCTCACCATAACCCAAGTAAGCGGTGATCAGCTGGAACTGCTCGTCGGAACCGGCTTCGGCAGCCTGAGCCAGCCACATGCTCCACCACTTCGGCACGGTCGGCCGGAGCGGTGTAATGCCATGCGGTGGTGCTGACCTGCGCCAAAGCGTAACGGAACGTGGTGGACTCGTGTTCCGTGGCGAGCGCAGCCAAAGAGGTTTCGATGAACTGCTTTGCCGGCAATTCGCCGTCACGAGTCATATCCCAGAATGCAAGCCAAATCACGGAACGAGCCAGCGCATCGTCGAAACGATACAGGTTCTCCGCAGCGAACTTGCGGCTCTTCTCATCGAAGCGCAGCTTCGTGTATGTCAAATCGTCGTCATTCACCAAAATCAGCGCCGGACGTGCCTTGCCGGCAGCCGCTTCGACAATCGTCAGTTCGCCGTCAACATCAAGTTCGAATTGGTCGGTACGCACGATCTTGCCGGTCTCCGGATCCTCATTGTAGAAGCCGACAGCCAGACGATGTGCACGCAGCACCGGATGTTCAGCCGAAGCGGACTGGCGCAACGCAAGCTGCCGAATCGTACCATCCTCGTTTTCCTCAACTTCGGTAGCGATGGTGTTGATGCCGGACTGTTCAAGCCACTGGGCGCTCCACGCCTTAAGATCGCGGCCGGACGTCAACTCGAGTTCAGCCAGCAGATCGGCGAGCGTAGCGTTGGAGTACGCATGCTTGTCCAAATAGTTGTTGATGCCCTTGAAGAACTTCTCACGACCCACATAGAACACGAGCTGCTTCAGCACGGAAGCACCCTTGGCATAGGTGATGCCGTCGAAATTGACATACGTGTCATTCAGATCGTTGATCGGCGCGACGATCGGGTGGGTGGTGCTCAGTTGATCCTGGCGCAGTGCCCAGCTCTTCTCGCCGGAGCTGAACGTAGCCCAAGCGTCCTTCCATTCCGTGGCTTCGGCAGTGGCAAGGGTGGATGTGAACTCAGCGAAAGACTCGTTAAGCCACAGGTCGTTCCACCACTTCATGGTCACGTAATCGCCGAACCACATGTGTGCAAGCTCGTGCAGCACGGTGACGACACGGCGCTCGGCATACGCGTCGGTGACCTTCGATTCGAACACGTACTGGTCACGGATAGTGACCATGCCAATGTTCTCCATAGCGCCGGCATTGTATTCCGGCACGTAAATCTGGTCGTACTTAGCGTACGGATACGGCACGCCCCAAGTCTTCGCATAGAAGGCAAAACCCTTCTTGGTGATGTCGAACAGGTAGTCGACATCCTTGGCGAACGCTTCGGCGAGCGCCTGACGGCAGTACATGGCCATCGGCACGGTGCGGCCGTCTTCGTTGGCGTATTCGGTATGCCATTCGGCGTATGGGCCTGCGCAGATGGCGGTGAGATAGGAGCTCATGGTCGGCGTGGATTCGAACACCCACAGTTTGGTGGTTTCGGCTTCGTGCGTGCCGAGCGTGCCTTCTTCGGTAACGGTTTCGTTGTCGGTCACGGATGCGGCAGGCATGTTGGAGGTGACGATCCATGACTTGGCTGCAAGCACGGAGAAGTCGAACACGGCCTTGATGTCAGGCTGGTCGAACACGGCGTACACGCGACGGGCATCCGGCACTTCGAACTGGGAGTACAGATAGATGTTGCCGTCGGACGGGTCGATGCTGCGGTGCAAGCCTTCACCGGTGTTGGAATACTGGCACAGCGCCTTGACGGTCACTTCGTTGTGCGCTTCGAGGTTCTTCAGTTCGATACGGCTGTCGGCGAACGCTTCGGCCGGATCGAGAGTTGCGCCGTTGAGCACGATTTCGCTCACTTCGGTGGCGATCAGGTCGAGGAAGCTGGTAGCCCCCGGCTCAGCGTCGAACGTGATGGTGGTTTCAGAACCGAAATTTTTGGCTCCACGGGTCAGGTCAAGTTTGACCGTGTAATGAACCGGTGCTGCGATAACGCTTTTGCGTTCTTCCGCTTCGATTCGGGTGAGATTTGCTCCTGGCATGTCACTCCTTTTTTATTGGGAAATTCCTATTTGTGGAATAGGAGACGGCGCAACCGATTGTGCCGGTTACGCCGTCCTTCTTTTGATTATGCAATCAACAATTATTGACGATCTGTCGATTCATCATTGCGCTGCGTTCAATCCCATCGCTTCGTCAACATCCTGCGCGATATCGGCAACGACCGGAACGATCATCGGCTTGCGATGCAGCTGACGTGCGACCCAGCTACCCAACGTACGACGCATGATCTGCTGAAGCTTGTACGTATCGTGCGTGCCAGTCATCATCGCATCCTGCAATTGCTCGACGATCTGATGACGGACCTTGTCGAATTCGCTTTCGTCTTCGGCAACCGCGTTGAGATAGATCTTCGGACCTGCGACAACGTCAGCGGTTTCCGTATCGACAACGACGAAGCTCGACACGAAACCTTCCGTGCCTAGAATACGACGCTTCTCAAGCTCTTCCTCGGTAAGTTCGCCAACGGAATCGCCGTCAACGTACACGTAACCGCATGGCACGGAACCGACAACAGCAGCCTGGCCGTGGTACAAATCGACCACGTCGCCATCTTCAGCGAGCACCACATTCTGCGGATCGACACCCGTCTTAACCGCAATCATGCCGTTCGCCACCAAATGGCGGTTCTCACCATGAATCGGCATGGCGCACTTCGGCTTGACGATGTTGTACATGTACAGCAGTTCGCCCTCATTGCAGTGGCCAGACACATGCACGGCGGCGTTGTCTCGATTGACCACGCGGGCGCCAAGCTGCACCAGCTTGTTGATGATCTTGTACACGCCATGCTCGTTGCCTGGAATCAGGGAGCTCGCAAGAATGACCGTGTCGAATTCGTTGATGGTGATGTCGCGATGGTTGCCGTCGGCGATGCGGCCAAGTGCGGCCATCGGTTCGCCCTGGGAACCAGTGCACATGTAGACGAGCTTGTCGTCTTGCACGTCATGAGCCTTCTTCAGGTCGATGACCGTGTCTTCAGGAAGCCTTAAGTAGCCCAAATCCGCAGCAATGGACATGTTGCGAACCATGGAACGGCCCACGAACACCACCTTGCGGCCATACTTGTGAGCGGCGTCAACAACCTGCTGCACGCGGTGCACATGGCTGGAGAAGCTGGCCACAATGATCTTACGCGTGGCCTGGGCGAATGCCTGATCAAGCGCTGGACCAATGGTGGTTTCCGGCTTGACGAAGCCTGGAACCTCAGCGTTGGTGGAATCCATCATCAGCAGATCCACGCCCTTTTCACCAAGCTTGCCGAACTCCACCAAATCGGTGATGCGATGGTCGAGCGGCAGCTGATCGAGCTTGATATCGCCGGTATCGATGAGGCTTCCGGCCGGAGTCTGCACGAACACAGCCAAAGCGTCCGGAATGGAATGCGTGACGTTCACAAACTCAAGATTGAACGGACCGACCTTCAGCTTGTCGCGTCCCTTGACCTCAACCAGTCGCGGATTGATGCGATGCTCCTTGCACTTGGCTTCGACGAAAGCCAACGTGAGCTTGGAACCGATCAGCGGAATATCAGGACGAAGCTTCAGTAGATACGGCACGCCACCGATATGATCCTCGTGGCCGTGGGTGAGCACCAGAGCATCGACCTTGTCGAGACGATCCTTGATGTAATGGAAGTCAGGCAGGATCAAATCAACGCCCGGCTGCTCCTCTTCAGGGAAAAGCACACCGCAGTCGATGAGCAGCAGATGGCCGTTGTATTCGACCACGTTCATGTTACGGCCGATTTCACCAAGACCGCCAAGGGGCACGATGCGCATGGAACCCTTGCGGTACTTCGGCGGAGCGATCAACACGTCATCCTGCTGGGGTGCGGTGGTCTGCGGGGCAAGACGGGAATTACGACGGTTGCCGGCAGAAGAGCTTGCCGCATTAGCACTCTTGGAGTTCCTAGAAGGCTTGGTGCCTTTCGCTTTCTTGACGTTCTTCGCGCCCTTGGAGGAGCCACTACCATTGCCGCGGGAACCGCCACGACCAGAAGACTTCGTCCTCTTGGAAGTCGTTTCGGCCTTGTTGGCCTTCTCGGAGCTTACAGACTTCGCAGATTTCACATCCGCGGTCTGGGTATTTTCAGTGCGCTTGGCAGCTTTGCTGCCGCGCTTGTGCGTAGTTACTGTTTTGGTTTCTTCTATAGCCATTTCCTAGTTGGATTTCTATTACTAATTGTCTCCGCCTGTGCGGAAACGAGGAATTCAGTAAGTTTGCCGCATTACGGCAAACCGGTAGTCGCAATGCTTGCCGTAATCACCATTGCAAATCAGTGCCGTAAACATCGCTACCGCAGGTACGGCAATCATCGCAATAATCACAATCACAGCAAGCCGGAAGCGCGCATGCCATCCTCCGCGCGCTTAATCTCAGCTTCGCCCGGACCAACGTTTGGCAAACGCATCGTCGTGGAATCGAGAACGCCACGCACCTTCAACGACGCCTTCGCCATAACAGCTTGGAAACCGTTGCCATTCATCGCTTCGACCAGCGGGGCAAGCTGCACGGCAATGCGCTGCGCCTCATGAATGTCGCCACTATCGAACGCAGCAGCCAAATCACGCATCGGACCGGATGCGACATGCGCGATCACGGAAATAATGCCGACCGCGCCAACCGAGAGGAACGGCAGGAACAGACCGTCATCGCCCGAATACCAAGTTAAACCGGTTTCCATACGCTTACGCACGGCACCCGCGATATCTCCAGTAGCGTCCTTGACCGCCTTGACATGATCAAGTTCAGCCAAACGGCGGTAGGTTTCCAACTGAATGTGCAAACCGGTACGGCCAGGCACATCGTAAACGATAATCGGCTTGTCGGCGGAATCATTGACCGCCTTGTAGTGACAGAACACGCCTTCCTGCGACGGGCGCGAATAGTACGGAGCGACCACAAGCACCGCATCGGCGCCCGCCTCCTGAGTCTGCTCCACCATGCGCACAGTGTGGGCGGTATCATTGGAACCCGCGCCGGAGATGACCGGCACGTCCACGACCTCCTTGACCGCTTGTACCAGCTCGACCTTCTCCTCCATGTGGGTGGTGGGAGACTCGCCCGTGGTGCCATTGACCACAAGGCCATCAGCACCATCGGCAACAAGCTGCTTCGCAAGCTTCTGTGCGGCCTCAAAATCAACGGAACCATCGGCCTTCATGGGGGTGACCATGGCCGGAAGAATACGTCCGAAAGGAGCAGGATCAAGAAGATGCATAGTACCGTCAGTCATGGTACCAACGGTACTTCCCGCCACGGACGCCGAAGCGTCCGAGTTCGTGACCATGTCGCAATATGAACTACCTCCCCGAGACCAAAATCCCCCAGCAAGTGGAAGAATCGGTACGCTTAGCCGCATACTCAGGTGGATTCACGCCAAATGACTTCACGATTTTGATCTGGTGACCGCACGATTTCGGAATATCGCACGATTTTGATTTCCTGACCGCATGACACTCCAAAACAGTGCGGTCACCAAGAGGGAAAAGTACGGCCACCAGAACAAACTCAGGCAAGGTATTGGGTGGGGTTCTGTTCGAACTTGGCGGCGCAGCCCGGGTTGCAGAAGTAGTAGGTGGTGCCGTTGTACTCGCGGGTAGCCGCAGCGGCGGCCGGATCGACGCTCATGCCGCAGACCGGATCCTTGGCGAGCACGCTCTGGTCGGCGCCGGCAGTGTGGCCGCAGCAGGAGTGCGCGCCGCCCATGCCTTCCATGCCCTCGTGCATACCTTCCTTCTTGGCCTTGTGATCGCTGAACAGTCCCATGATGAATCCTTTCTGACTATGGTTGTTGTGATTATTATCGTTCGGGTTCGGCTGGCGAACCTGATACGTCTTGTTTGCGGCACGCACCGCCTTGTCTGGATCGAACAGGCGCAGTCGGCTCGCATTCGTCACCACGCACAGCGACGAGAACGCCATGGCAGCGCCCGCGATCATCGGATTGAGCATCATGCCGGTGAACGGGTAGAGCACGCCCGCCGCAATGGAAATGCCGATGCTGTTGTAGCCAAGAGCGAATCCAAGATTCTGCGCGATATTGCGCATGGTGGCATGGGTCAGATCAAGCGCATGCACCAAACCCATCAGAGAGCCGTTCATCAATGTCACGTCCGCGGACTGGATCGCCACATCCGTGCCCGTTCCAATGGCGAATCCCACATTCGCACGGGCAAGCGCAGGAGCATCGTTGATACCGTCGCCCACCATGGCCACCGTATAGCCTTGCGCCTGCAGTTTTGCGATTTCATCCGCCTTGTTTTCCGGTCGCACTCCAGCGATCACGTTGCTGACGCCAACTTGATTTGCCACGGCATGTGCCGTTGTTTCGTTGTCTCCGGTGAGCATCACCACGTTGACGCCATGCGATTTCAAAGCTGCGATGGCCTGTTGCGAATCGGGTTTTACCGTGTCGGCAACGGCCACGATTCCCGCAAGCTCGCCGTCGACCGCTGCAAGCATCGGCGTTTTCCCTTCCGCCGACAGCCGTTCCATAGTCTCGATGATGTCATCGAGATCCTCGTTGCCGACGCTCGGCATGGCCACGTCAAGATCGTCGATCAGATCGGTATTGCCAACAGCGATACTATGTGACGCGACGTGCGCAGTGACTCCCTGCCCGGAAATCGCACGGAATTGCGTTGCCTCGCCTAACGTAAGATGCTTTTCTTGCGCTTCAGCAACGATCGCGGCGGCAAGAGGATGTTCGGAATCCCGTTCGGCACTGGCTGTGATCGCCAGCAAATCATCTGGCATTTCACGCCATTTTCCAAGCGGAAGCACGTCGGTCAACGACGGTTTACCAGCGGTGATCGTACCTGTTTTGTCAAGCACGACAGCATTGATTTTGCCGCACGTCTCCAATGCTTCGGCGGAACGAATCAGCACACCCATTTGCGCGGCGCGACCGGTCGAAACCGTTACGGAAAGCGGTGTGGCAAGACCCAATGCGCACGGGCATGCAATCAGAAGCACCGAAACCGCCGCCACCAGCGCATGCACCACGCGCGGTTCCGGCCCAAACGCAAACCACAATGCGCACGACCACACGGCGATCAGCACCACAATCGGCACGAAAATACCGGAAATCTTATCCGCCAGGCGCTGTACCGGAGCTTTGGAACTTTGCGCGGATTGCACCAATCCAATGATCTGCGCGAGCACCGTGTCTTTGCCGACTTTTGTGGCACGATACCGCAACGATCCGGTACCGTTGATCGTGGCACCGGTCACATTGCCGCCAGCCTGCTTCAGCACCGGCATGGATTCGCCGGTGATCATGGATTCGTCGACAGACGATGAACCGGAAATAACCGTGCCGTCAACGGGAAGTTGTTCGCCCGGACGAATCGCAATAATATCTCCGACCAACACCTGATCGACCGGAATTTCCTCTTCGATTTCATTACGCACCACGCGAGCGGTTTTCGGCTGCAGTTTCGCCAATGCACGCATGGCTTCTCCCGTACCGACGCGAGCGCGCGCTTCAAGCAATTGCCCGACCAGCATCAGCGTGATGACCACACCAACCGCTTCAAAATACGGTTCTCGAGCATTCTCAGGCAGAATCTGAGGCACAAACGTGACCACACACGAGTAGGCAAACGCGAATACCGTACCCAAACTGACCAATGCGTTCATTTCCGGAGAGCGGTGAATGATCGCAGCGAAACCGCTACGAAAAATCGGTAATGCGGCATAGCACATCACCGGCAGCATCAGTATGAACTGCGCCCAATTCGGCATCGGATACAGCATCAACATCGTAGAAGCGAATACCGGAATCGTAACGATGGCAGACACAATAAGCCGCGTAACCAATGCTCGCATTTCACGAGATGCGGAAAAATCATCTGAAGAACCAGCAGAAACAGAAGAAAAATCAGAAGAAGTATCAACGGATTCATACGATGTTTCATCAACAGCAGTCTGTTGCGATTGCATAGGAACATGAGATTCTGCATTATTCGGATTTTCTTCCGACGCTGAATGCTCGTCCTGCATTGCAGCATGATGTTTTCCCGGCAACACACGCAACGTGCCATGCAGCATGTTCATACCGCACGCAAAACCGTACTCCCCCGGCCTATCAGGATGAATCGTCAACGTCGTTGTACGGAAAGGAGGTAATGCAAGATCGACGCCGAAATCGGAGAACACTACGTGCGACGAGCATTCGCCGTCTTCTTTTCGATCGAAGATCAACCGCAAAGGCAAACCAGCCTCGGCTTCGATGACTGCCGGACTGTACCCGCCTTTGACTTCGACGACCGCCTCTTGCACGCCGTTGTCAGCACGGGCGCGGAACGCTTTGCGCGGCGCGAAAAAGAACCACAAAACGGCTACCGTCACAGCCAATGCGACGATGATGGCAATCAGAGCCTGCATGTTTCACCGGTTTCCATATTGCATTCGTTTCGATTCGGACAGTCACACTGTATACCAGCACTTGAGCTAATTGCCAAGAGTCAGCGCACAGCTTTATTACGTAGGTAGGTACGACGATATGAATAATCCCCAAATCGCCGATGCCTGAAATAAGCCAACATCAGCGGCTTGGGGACCATTTACCGTTCAACTGTAAGGATTTACAGGTCGAGGAAGTTGTCGAGGCCGACGGTCACACCCGGGTATGCACCAGTGGAGACCTTGCGAACGGCCAGCAGCACGCCCGGCATGAAGGAGATGCGGTCGAAGCTGTCGGCGCGAATGGTCAGCTGCTCGCCGTCGTTACCAAACAGGGCTTCCTCATGGGCATTGAGGCCACGCAGACGCACGGCGTGCACATGAATGCCGTCAACCACTTGGCCACGGGAACCACCATCGGTTTCGGTGGCATCCGGAACAGGGCCAAGACCCGCTGCCTTACGAGCTGCGGCAATACCCTGCGCGGTATGGAATGCGGTGCCGGACGGAGCATCCACCTTGTTCGGGTGGTGCAGTTCAATCACTTCGGCGGATTCGAAGTACGGAGCCGCAACCTTGGCGAAATAGTCGGCAAGCACGGCGGAAATAGCGAAATTCGGCGCTATGAACACGCTCTGGCCCTCGCGAGGCGCGGCAGCGAGCGCGGCACGCACCTGATCGAGCTTCTCTTCGGTCCAACCGGTGGTGCCCACCACCACGTCAACACCTTGCGCCACGAGTGCGCGCACATTGTCAAGAGACACGCTCGGCACGGTGAACTCCACCACCACGTCAGTATTTTCGGGGGTAATTTGGCTCAGGTCGTCGCCAGCGTCAAGCGCGAGCGCCAGTTCGGTGTCGTCCGCGTTGTTCACAGCGTCAACCACGTGGGAACCCATGCGCCCTTTGGCGCCAACTACAGAAACCTTGATCATTGCAACTCCTTCAGGCGTTCTGGCTGCATCCATCTGTAACAGCTTTCTATGATTCCAACGAATCCAACAATAGAATACAATTGCCCGAACATAATCCTCACGATCATTTTCGGGCAATTTCTGGAATGCTTAATCCACATAGTATCTATGAATCACAGATCATCTATGAATGCTGTAAAACATTTCGACGCGTGATCACCCAGCCGATCAGGGCGAACGGGATCGAGGCGAGCACGAAAATCCACGGCAGCATAAGGCTCACGTCGGGTGTGGCGTGATCCAGTATGATACCGGTGATCATCGAGCCGAATGATGCGCCGACAGTTCCCGCAGTGCTCACCCAGGAAAGGCCTTCGGTCAACGACTCTTCAGGAACGGTTTCTTTCATCACGAGGTTGCCCGATGCGAACACCGGCGAAACAGCCAGACCGGTGAGAATTTCCACAATGCCTATTACGATCAGATTGCCTTGGCACAGGTGAATTACAAAGAAGCCGGCTGTGATCGCCGCAAGGAACATGATCATGTAACGCCAACGGGATCCTTTGAGCTCAAGCGTTCCGAAAACCAGCGCGCCCATACACGAACCGACCGCTAGCATCGCCAGCTGCACGCCGAGCACGGAATCAAGATGCAACGATTTCATGACGGCTGTCATGGACGTGTCGAATGCGGTGAAACTCATGTTGAATATGATGAAAACCAGCAGCAACGGAATCACGCCAGCATAAGTGAAAATGCTGCGTTTCTTGCGATTACCACTCGTCTTCAATTGCGCAATGGTCAGCCTGTTGCGCAGTGCGGAACCTGAATCGCCGGTATTGCTGGCATCGCCATCGATAGTCAATCGCACATCGGCATCGTCTAAAGAGGCCGAAACGACCTTGACTTCATGCACGACCGGCGGCTGCGTGTCTTTCAATGTGAAGAAAATGGTACCGCCAAGGGCGCAGGCAATCGTTGGCACGAACAACTGCGAAACAGGGTGCACAGAAGCTGCAAGGAACGCTGCGAGAATCGGTCCGAAAATGAATACGATTTCGTCAATGGCGGATTCCATGGCGTATGCGGTGTTCAATAGTTCGCCGTTGCCGGTGCGGTCGAGCACGTACGTCCAGCGGGTACGCACGAGCGCGCCGAACGAGAATTGCGTAAGACCCATCACCACGGCCAGCATGAACAGCAATGGAATCGGCACGCGCACCAGTGCGGCGAATGCGAAACCAAGCATGGTGATGATTTGCACGACAAGCACCATCGAACCGACCTTACGCTGGCCGAATCGGTCGAACAGTCGCGCGTACAGTGGCGTGACCGCTGCGGTGGCGAGCACATATGCGGCGCTCATCACGCCTGCGATCGTCCAATTGTCGTACAGGTGGTTGAGTGCGAGAATAATGCCGAGGCCCATCATCGACATCGGCAGTCGCGCCAAAGCTCCGGAAGCGCAGAACGCTTTGGTTCCCGGAATGGAGAACAATACGGAATATGGCGACTTCGGGGTTTCAGTTGCGCTGGTGGCAGCCATGCTTATCGCTCCTTAACTTTCGTTACGTCCGGCACGTGTGCCCGCCCACACATGCTGCACGAGGGTAGCGGCGCTCCTCCACAACGCTGCACGTAGTGCGTTACCCTACGTGCAGGCTGGAAAGCGCCGCTTTTCAACGATGATCAAGAACAAGCAGGATGCATACACGCGTCCTTTGGCGCACCAGCACTAGTCGTTGTCGGATTGTTTCGGAATTCCGTAGCTCAACTCGGCAAGGATCTCTTCTTCTGTTTTGTCGGCGGCGTTCAGCTGCCGATTGCCCTCAACGGGCTCACTCAGATAGTAGAGGCAGGTCGATAGCATCAAGCGGCACGCCTTCCATTGCCGACAGCAACAGCCGATACATATCCAACTGCACTAATTTTTCTTGTATTTCTTCTTTTTTCCTAGGTTTTTTTCCAGTTTTCCAATCGACTATCGTATATTGTTTCGATTGGTCCTTTTCGTTGAGACCTCCGAAGAACACCGCGTCAAGCTTGCCGTTGATGATGGTGCCCAATTGCGGCATATTGACGACGATCTGCCGTTCCGCCCACGCGGGCTTACGTTGCGCCCATGCCGACGTGGCAAGACGCTGCTGCCAATCGAACAATGCATTGTTTTCCATCGCATTTTCCGCTGCATTTTCGACCGCCGCATTATTTTCTTGAGATTGCATCCCATTGTTGCGTTTGATTTCGGCAAGCATCGACGATCTCGATTCAGCTACGCGCGTATTTCCGTTGCCTTCAGCACCGCCGACGATGCAAGCAATATCCACATCGGCCATAATGAACCGTTCCGCCCACGCATGGAACTGCGTACCTAGCTGCGCGGCTGGCGACGCGACATTTGGAATCGGACGCACGAGCCCACGCCAGTAGGCGCGGGCGCCACGATCGTTCATCATGCCCGCGCGCGCCTGCAGGGAGGTGACGTTCTGACGGCCGGACGCAAGAATCTTCTCGCCTTGCGCACGCACCGAGCGGTCGAACGCATCCTGCGATGCGTCGGCCAACATGTCGGGCATGAGATTGCCATCATCGACCAACAGCTGCGCGCAATGCAGCAGCGAACCGGCCGAACCGAGCGCAACGTCATCAGCAACAGCATCCACGCCCACGCCGGTATCCAGGTCAGCAGCGCCGGCGACCATCGCATCACGCACCTGATTGGCGGACGAACGCAACATTTCGCAAGTCTCTTCAGTCAAAGCGCACGGCCATGGCAGGAATCGCTCGCCTTCCAGAGGCTCAAGCGGTGCGTTCCAGGCGTCACCGACCACCGCATCCTCGAAATCGCAGGCATGCTCGCCCACGAAATATCCGCTTGGCAATGGCGCACCAATCGAATGCAAGCTGGAAATGCCATTTTCGGAAGCATTATTCCCGGAAATACCATCTCCAGAAAAAACGGCATCCGCACCATCCTCAACTTCCACGTTATCGCCCAGATTGCTCGGTTCATTCACTCTGGAAACGATATTAAGCATGGAGTCACACACTTCCTGCCAGAAATTCGACGGTTTGGCCACTTGTTTACGCTCACCCACGGCACGCGGATCACGGCTTTCCACATTCGTTTCGCTATAGGTGAGCAGCGCCTCATGGCGGGCGCGGGTCAACGCCACGTATGCGAGACGACGCTCGTCGGCATGCAAGCGGCGGCCATATTCCTCGCTCTGCGTCAAATACAGTCCGTCCGGATCGACGCCTTCCATATCGTCAACATTCATGGTGCGCAGGGTGCCGAACACTTCATCATCGATGATTTCCGCATCTTCCAACGCTTCCAGGGCCTCCAATGGATTCCAGCCGACGAGCGCGTCATGGGGGAATCGCGGCAGAATATCCGCATCCACGCGCACAGGAACAGGCACCACGGCGGGATTCGTCAGCCACGTTTTGGCGTTTTCATGGTATTCAGGCGGCGTCCATACGCCATCTTGGAAACCATTGAGATGCGTTTCGTCAACGACAACGCTCAGGTTGTCGCCCTTGTTACTGGGAAATCCACCATCGGTCATGCCGACCACAGCCACGGCATCCCATTCAAGCCCCTTCGACTGGTGCACGGTCATCAACACCACGTCGACGGGCACATCGGGGGCCACCGCGTTCTCTTCGGAAGCGTCGCGCAGCGAATCCACCCATGAGATGAACGCACGCAGGCTCGGCAAGCCTTGCGATGCGATCTCCTGCATGTACGTGTCGACGAGTTTCATCACAGCGTCGATCGGCGACTTGGCGAGCGCCACGTGGGAGGCGTCAAGCATGCCCTCGGCATGATTGGCACGCATATGCCGAGCCAACAGCATGTCGATGTCAAGATTCAACGCCGTAATAGCTTCGCGCACCACTTCCGGCAGCGGGTGGCCGAGCACGCGCTGCACTTGGCGGAGCGTATCCGCGGCACGAAGCACCGCCTGCACTCCCCTGCGGCTCAACCTGCCATCGATGAGTTGTTCAAAATCGTCTCGCAGCATGAGATCCACCAGAAAAACAGCATTCGGCACTTGGTCGCGATACTCGCGCACAATGGATCGGATTTCAGCATTCGACAAACCAGAATCGGAAATCGTTTCGCTATTTTCGGAATTACTGGTTTTCCTGGAATCACCGGAATTTATAGGATCACCGGAATTCCCAGCTTTTGCGGTCTGCGCCGGAACAATTCCCGCCGATACGAGCGCACGATACCGGTACACCGTATTCACCCTCTCCGCCGTGTCCGCAAGCGCCTGCAGATCGTCGGCTTCAACGGCGAATCGTGGCGTCGCCAGCAGTCGCATAAGCGCCGCACTGTCGGTATGGTCGCTGACCGCGTGCAGCAGGGCGAACACGTCCTGCACTTCCGGACGTTCCAGCAGGGCCGCCTGCCCCACGACCAGCGTGGTCAGCCCGGCCTGCTCGAGCGCTTCCGCGTATTTCGACATGGTTCCTTTGGATCGGAACAGCACCGCCACATGCGGGCGATTGTCTTTCGCGCCATGGTCGAGGTCACGCGCAGAGGGCGTATGCAGGGCGATCGCATGTTTGGCGAAGCGCACGACCGCGTCGACTTCTTGGCCGAATGTGGCGAATCCGAGCACGCCAATCGTGCCTTCGGGGGCTTCTTCGATGTTGGAGAGCGCAGGCACGTCGACTTCGCGCATCAGCGAGCTGCTGAGGCGTCTGGCTGGCAGTCGCAACGGTTTGGTGAGATTGTTCGCCGCTTCGAGCACCATGCGCGAATTGCGCCGTGTCACCGTCAATGCGAACGGTTTTCTGGTGGCATCCATGCCGAAATCGTGTTGCAGCATGCGGAATGCGCCCGGGCTTGCGCCTCGCCATGCGTAGATCGATTGGAAGGGGTCGCCGACCGCGTTGACCGCGCTGCGATGCGTATCGTCAGCGTGGAACAGCGCACTCAGCAGTGCGGCCTGCGTGGTGGAGGTGTCTTGGTATTCGTCGAGAAGCACATGCGAGTAGCGTTTGCGGTACGTTGCACCGATGGATGGGAATCGGGAGACCAGTTGGAATGCCGCGATGGTGAAATCGCTGAATTCCGCCATATTGCAGGCGCGTTTTTCGGCATGATAATCAAGCACGAGGTCAAGCAGCAGATTGCGCTGCTTGGCGACGGATGCGAGTTGCGTACTGTTGTATACGCACATGCTGTGCCCGAGTTCGCGATATTTCTCCAGTTTCTTTTCGTAATCCGCATCGGAATCCTTTTTCAGCCGTTTCGGCGGTTTTGGGGATTTCGGCTGCTCAGTTGGCACGGTTTCGCCGTCAAGCGCCTTATCAACCTGTCTGATGAACGCTTCATCCCAGTCGCGCACACGTTGCACCGCCTCGTCGAAGCTGGTGCAGCCGCTGCCGATCATAGCTCCGGAAATGGCGTTAGACAGGGCGAATACGTTGCCCGCTATGGTGTTGAACGATTTCAGATCGCCGTCGAATGCCATGAGATCGATCATATGCTTGTCGAGCACGGTGTGGATGAGCTGCATGGCTCCGGCCTCGCTCAATGGCTGCGTGTTTTGGTCGAAGCCGACAAGCAGTCCGTATTGACGCACAATGGATTGGAAGAAAGCGTCGTACGTGGAGACTTCCGGTTTGAGGAACGTCATATTCGCCGATTTCAGCCCACGTTCACGCTGGTTGCGGCTCACGGCCGCGGACACGCGCGACAGCAGTTCCGAAGCCGCTTTGCGCGTGAAAGTCAGTCCGAGGATTTTTTCGGGGCTCACGCCTTGTTCGATCAGTGTGATGATTCGCCTGGTCATTGTGTAGGTTTTGCCCGATCCGGCACCGGCGACCACCACCACATCCTCATAGGAGGGCGCTTGGATAACGGCGGCCTGCTCCGGACTGTCGGTGAATTTCATGGTTCCGCTCATGCCGTTCTCCTTTCGAATACGGTGTTCTGTTCGCCCGCGCAGGCCGGGCAGACCGCAGTGTTCCTGCAATATTTCATATGTTCCGATGTTGGCCTTGCCGTGATTTCGTTTGCCCTGCTGGCTGCGGCCGCGTAGAAGACCCTGGCGATCATGGTGAGAGACCATACCGCCATGGTGTTTCGCAAGCCGACGAATTCACTCCAATGCTCGTCGCTCACTTCCATCGGTGGAAGCATCTCGTCGAGTCCGTCTTGGAAATCCTTGTCAAGTTTTTTGATGTAGTAGCGCGGCACGAATACGCCCGTATTTAGGCTTCCGTTCGCGAACAACGCCTGCTGCATATGCGATTCGGCGGCGGTGTTGCCATATGGTGCCGGGAATGCATGCTTCGTTACGTGGAACAGCGCGCTTTGCGTGATGTTCGGCGCAGCAGCCACCGCCTGTGCCCCATGCAGACCGCTTCCTTCGGGGAACACGAGTCCCAGCTGGTAGCAGACGAGCTGCAGATCATTGAACAGGCCTTCGCCGTTCGGACTTGCACCGGTTTTGTAGTCGATCAGACGCACTTGCTGCGTGCCGTCCGCCATATCACGACGTTCCACACGGTCGATTCTGCCGGTCAAGCGCACGGTGAGATGTTCGCTCATGCCTGTTTGAGGCCATCCTCCAACCAACGTTCCCATAATGGCGATCAATTCGTTTCGTGAAATCGCATGAATGCCGTCCATCGCATTGTAGGCTGCGAGAATATCGTCGAAATCGAATTTTGCGGTGAATTTCAGTTCAGGTTCAGCTTTCGTGAGTTTTCCAACGCTGAACGCATCATTGTTTTTAATTGGATAATCACCATGATTCGATTGAACGAAATACGTGGCGATGTTACGCAACGCATCCTTCGCCTGTTCATCTTTTTTCAATGCCTGATATCGTTGCGCGGGATCGGTGATGCCGTTCAGATCGCCGCGTAGACGCTCATATTCGGCATACATTTGCTCGGTGATCGCGTCGATGTTGTCCATATCGCTGATGGCGGTGTGCTGTTCCGGCATGTCAAGTCCGGCTTCGGTGGCCTTCTGCGCCACCGTGTGGATCAGCGAGCCGAAATTCGTGGCGACGCTGCCCATGCGCGGGCCGGAGAAACGGTTTTCAAGCATCCAGCACACCGGGCACGCCCACAGATTGTCCACCGCGGACGGAGACAGGGTCACCACGTCGGATTGCCGTGTCTTGCCATCTTGAATCGTTTCCCGTTCAGCGAGTGAAACAGGCTCCTCCACGAACGGCCAACAATCGGGATCAGCCGCCCTAATGCCTCGAGAGGCCAGCAATGCCAATGTTTCAGCGGCGTCACGGGCCTTCGGGCTGTTCGACGGTTCCATCGCAAGCACGCTTCGCGCGGCCGCGATCAAGCCACGGGGATCGGATTCAAGTCCCACATAATCGCCCTGACTGCCGATCGCCGCATATTCGCGCCGTTCCATATCGGCGTCTCTATCGCGGTCAAACCATTCCGGCACATATCCGTACAGAAAATCAGATGGCACGTGGTCGTCGTTCAGCACGGCGCTCATCACCGCGCACTCATCGGCACGGGTCAACGCCACCAGGAAGCTTTTCTGCTCGGATGCGAGCACGGCAGCCAATTGCGCATCCCGCTTGCCCGTCGAAGTGGTGACGGTATCGGACAGCTCGCCATGCAACATCACATCGGCGAGTTCCTCACCGCCGAACAATGTGTTACGTGGCGTAAGATTCGGCCATTGCCCTTGCTGCAAGGACGGCAGAAACACCAGGTTCCAATGCCTTCCCGCCGCGCCTGCGGGCGTGGTCAGCGTCACTGCCTGGTCGATGGGCGCGGTGTGAGCCAACGAATCCGCCTCGATAGTCAGCGAGCGCACCTGTTCCATGAACGCTTCAATGGTGCGTGCGGCGAACTCGCCGCTTGATTCGCCGCCGGAAGCGTAGTTGAACAAGCGCATCGCCGCATCAAGTCGGTCGTTCGCGGCACGGCCGGCCGCCGAATGCTCCAAGGCTACGCGCTGCCAGATTTCCGCCTTTCCGCAGGCACGCCATGCGCAATCCAACACGTATTGCGGTTCACGCAAAACCAGCTTGTGTTCCGCCTCGCACGTTTTGTCAAGCACTTTCCACAATGATGCGAAAGCCTTGACCTGTGGATCCGAGCCCGTCACGGAGGCGATCGTGTCGATCACACGATCGGTGTTTCCTTCCAAAAGAAGCACGTATAGAGCGTCCATATCGAACACGGGATCATTCTGGTCTCCATCATGCCCACCATCATGTTGACCTTCGTCGGAAATCGCATGGCATTTCGCCATGTATTCATGCCAATCCGCCATCAAACGCAGCAGCGACGACTGCTGTTCGACGTCCGTCTTCGCCATGTTCGCAGAATCCTGCGCGCGAATCTCATCATCGCCCACAATCTCAGCGAGCGAAGCCAACGCATGCATCGCGGATTCCACGGACGCGAGACGGGCCGGGCGCCCTTCATGCTGCCTGTCGCCGCCGACCGTAATCAGCGGGGATGCCATGATCGACGCCACACGTGAACGAATATAGGATCCGGCCGCCTGCGGGTCCATACCCGAAGCCGCGATTGTCCGCCTTTTCAATTCCGCCAATTCAATCAGCGCGAACAGGCCTTGCACGAACGGTTCGTCCTTCAACGGCCGTGTCACGCTTGAATAGCGCACGGGAACGCCGTCGGCACGCAGCCGTTCGCCGAACGCGCGTACGGTGGCATTGTCATGCGTGATCACAGCCATGTCGTTCCATTCGCGGGAACGTTGCAAATGCTCGGTTTTGATCTTCCACACCACGTCATCGAGCTCTTCGGACGAGGAACGGTACAGGGCCGTTTCCACACTGCCGTCGGCAGGCATGACACAAGCATCCGTATTGCCGGACGGCAATGCTTCGATAGGCATCGCCCCCGGTATGTTCCGCATTTTGCCTGGTCGCTCCGGCAGGGGCACGTCAGTCGGTTCCGTGCTTGCGATCGACAGGCTTACGCGAGTCGCGACAAGAGTGCGATAGTCGTCATGCACGCTTTGTCTGTTCGACGCGTTTCGAATGGTTTGCGCGCCATCATTTTCGCATGCGGCATACAGGTTTTCGATGCGTTCCAATCGCGCTCCCATGCGCGACTGCGCCTCGTTGAACAGATATTCCGGATACGATCCGCGGAACGTCTGCACTGCTTCGTCGGGATTGCCCACCAACAGCAGGCGCGTCCCGCGATTATGCAAGGCCTCAAGCAGGGCGAAGCCAGCCAACGTCGCATCCTGGAAATCGTCGACGATCAGCATGTTTGGAATATCGGCATCCCGTATGTCAGACACGGCCTCGGTGGCGTCGATCATCAGTTGCGACGCATCAAGACGGTATTCGCCGGAATAGGCTGCACGAATCGCCGCATTGTATTCCTCACGCAGCGCGAAGGCGAGACGCCATTGGGTGCGCAGGCGTTCGCGACGCGCGTCAAGCTCGCCATTCCTGCTGGCCGCGCGGGCGATGAGCATGTTTTCAAGCTCCGGTTTCGCACCGATCTCGTTCATGCGTGCAAGCATGTCTCGCAATTGGTTGGCGAATGCGTCGGTGGAATCGTCGGCCACCAGTCCGGACCATTCGGAAACAGCGAAATAGACACGCAGCAGATCGCAGGTGTCGCACTCGTCGCCATGCTGCCTATGTTCCACATGCGATGCAAGCACCTTGCGGATGATCACATCCTGTTCAGCGCCGTTCAACAGTTTCGGCAACGGTTTGCCCTGTGCGGATCTTGCGGCCGTCAGCAGGCGGAATGCGACGGCCGACAATGTGGTGACCGGTCGAGCCTGCGAAACCGCCGACAGTTCACGGATCGCGCGATCGCCCAACATGTCGGCGATCTGTCTGCCGGACACCGTCATCACGGCATTCGCATCACCATACCGCTTCATCGCGGCGATCAGCATGTCCAACGCAAACTCGGTTTTTCCACTGCGCGGCGCTCCCGCAACCAACGTGACGTGAGCAAGATCTTCCAAATCCATCATGCCTCCCAACACTACTAGTCTCGCCCTCCCTTACCTGACAAATCCGGCAATGGAGGAAACTCATGCTGGAAGGCTCGGTGGCCGCGAAAGGGCGGGATATGGGAACACCTCGGATGCCCGTCTTCGCATACGGATATTCGACCCCTTACTGGTAGGTTTCCGGGTTGGTCTTCGGATAGCATGGCCTTCAGAGAAGGCAGTGAAAAGCATACGCATTACGAGGAAAGAGAGCATATGGAAGCCATGGATAGCATTCCCCCTCAAATCCCTGGGTACACATTCGCCCAGAAGTTGGGGTCCGGTTCCGAAGCGAACGTGTACTTGTATCAGCAGCTTTCCCCCAGCCGTCAGGTGGCCATCAAAGTCAGCAAGGAAATGCTCGACCCGCGCGCGGCGGCAAGATTCCGTTCCGAAGCGAACTTCATGGGCAAAATCTCATCACACCCTTACATTCTTTCGGTGTATGAAAGCGGCGTCACCGCCACAGGCAACGGCTACACCGTGTTCGAATACGCTCCGGGAGGCAATTACAAGACCTTCCTGGAATCCAACCGTCTCAACGCAGACCAGATGCTCACCGTCGGCATCAATCTGGCAAGCGCCCTTTCCACTGCGCATCGCGAAGGCATCATCCACCGCGACATCAAGCCCAGCAATATTCTCATCAACACGCACGGCATGCCCATGCTTTCCGATTTCGGCATCGCGGGAACGATTTACGGACGCCCCGGCATCGGCTACACCATCGCGTGGGCTCCGCCGGAAGTGCTTGCGAAGAACGGCGGAGGCAACGAATCCTCCGACATTTATTCTCTGGGGGCGACGCTGTTCGCCATGCTGACGGGCCAGTCGCCGTACGAATACGGCTATTCCGAAGCTCTTGGCGCAACCCGAGGCAAAGAACGCGGCACTCTACTGAGGAACATCATTCTCACCAATCCGCTGCCCAAGCTCAACAGTCCGGATGTTCCTCCACAAGTGGAGCGGATCCTGCGCAAGGCGTTGAATGAAACGCCGGAGGACCGATATTATTCCGCATATGATTTCGCGCGCGACATGCAGCGTGCACAGCAGGAATTGTATGGCCATGCCACGCCGACCACGGTTGAGGGGGAACCGCCGTTCCCGCAGAACCTGTACGCACAGTCGCAGGCGAACATTCAGGTTTCGCCAACTGCCCCAAAGCAGCGTAGCATTTGGGCCAAGTCTCTTACGATCGTTGTTTCGGTGGTCGCCGCGATTGCAGCCGTCGAGCTGGCGTTCGCGTATGTGATCATGCCGAATATGGATTCCGTCTCAGACAACAGCAGCGTGCAGATCAAGAATCCGGAAACGTATGATCAGGAGAACGATTCGCCTGATTCGGCCATCACCACCGGCAGTGTGCCCAGTGTCGAGAATCTGACCGGGTCATATTCCGCCGATGGCGGCAGTGTGCAGTTCACTTGGGCGAATCCCGACCCGCAGAACGGGGATTCATACGCATGGTCGATGGTCGGCGATGCCGGTGTTAATCCGAATACCCAGGGAACCACCACCACCGACACGCATATCAGCATCGAACCCGCCGACAGCTCGCAGACCTGCATTCAGGTGAGCCTCATCCGAGCCGACCGTCAGATGTCACAGAATCCTGCGATCGCGTGCGCAGCCAAACCATAAGCATCACAGCACTTCATAACAGGGTTGGCCAACGGCATTATTCAATCGCAGGCGATGTCCGGAACGAACACAACGACCATCGAAACGCTCAAGGAAGAACCGAAAAAATGGGCAAACGCAAGAACGCAGCCAATCAGTCGGCACAATCGCACGAACGACAATTGCGCTTCGGACCGATGATGCGCAAACTGCTGTTGCCGTCGAGAAGCAGACAGTGGATCACACCGATCGTCATGCTGTTTCTGCTGCTGGGCATCATCGCAGGCGCGTTCATCGTCAGTTCGGTAACACAACAGCATGTACAACTTGACGACGGCACCGTGTGGATCACTTCGCTGAAGGACCGCAAGGCCGCACGATTCAATGCGAAAAACAAGGATGTGGACGCTGGAGTCTCGTCCACAGCCTCCCGTTTCGACGTGGCCCAACATAATGGCAGCACCGTGATTTCCGAAGGTACGAAAGCCAGCAACATCGCAGCTTCCACAATCAGCGAGACCGGCAACACCGCCATCAAAACGGATATCGAAACCATTGCCGGAGGCGATACCGCAGCGTTCATCAACGTCAAAACCGGCAATGTGTGGGTGGGATCCGCTTCCGATGTGCAATCCGTCAATCCAACCACCGACAAGCCGAAAATGAAACTGGGATCCGGTGGAAAAATCACGGTGACGCATAACGGAACCGTATACGGATATCGTGCTTCCGATGGCGCGGTGATGAGCATCGACAAGTCGCAAGGCGCGTGCGAGCAAGTTGGCACGATAGGAGGCGCACCGCATGCCGAATCGTTCACCGTCATCGGCGAAACCCCGGTCGTGGCGGCGAAAGGCACCGTGTATTGGCCGCAGGGAAGCGCAGCCATCAATCTGCAGGGCAACATGACCTTGCAGGCCCCTTCCACGGACGGCAAACAAAACGGATGGGTGGCCGTGGCGACACCACGCGGGCTCGCAACGGTGAACCTCAGCACCAAGAAAACCTCTGAAACACCGAATTCCGGCAAGGGCGAGCCCGCCCAGCCGGTATCCACAGGCGGATGCGTATTCACCGCGTGGGCGCAGAAAGCCAACAATTACGCCAAAGTATGCTCCGCCGACGGTTCGGACATGACATTCGACACCCTGACCAACATCAACGACACTTCGGAACTGATATTCCGCACCAACCATCGTCTGGTCATACTCAATGACGTGGTCAACGGCAACGTCTGGAATCCGCAGGAATCCACCAAAGTCATCAAAATCCAATGGAATAAGGTGGAAACCAAACAGTCGAAGCAACAGAAACAGAACAACGACAGTGCCAACAACCAGCATAATTTCAGCAAAACCTGCTCGTCGCAATCCGGGCAGATCAAAGCGGAAGACGATTCGTTCGGCGCGAGAACAGGATCGCAGCAGATCCTCGACGTGCTTCGCAACGACGAGCAGACCGACTGTTCCGTGCTGCGCATCACCTTGGTAAGTGCCCCGGACGGGGCCAACATCAGCGTCTCGCCCGTATACGACGGACGATATCTGCAGCTCGACGCATCCGCGGCAGCCGAAGGATCGGCATCGTTCAGCTATGAGATTTCCGACGGGCGAGGGCAGACATCCAACGCCAAAGTGAACCTCACCTTGGTCGGAGGCGACGACAACGCGCCCCAGCAAACCGATACGCCACCGGAAATCGACGTGGAGCAAGGAGCCACCTACACCACTAACGCATTGGGCAGCTTCTCCGACCCCGACGGCGATCCGCTCACGCTCGTATCCGCAACCCCGCAGAACACCGACCAGGTGACCGTCTCCACGCGAGCCGACGGGCAACTCGTATTCAACACGGGATCCATGTCTTCCGGACGCGCCGGCATCGAAGTAACCGTTTCCGACGGCCAGCAGACCGGCACCGGCATGGTGTATTTCTCAGTGAAACCAGCCAACACGTTGGCCGCGGTAATCGATCCGGTAGTCAAGCAGATCACGCCAAACACGCGCACCACCGTTTCGCTCAAACAATACGTGCACGGCACCTCGGCCGAGCCCGCGCAGCTGACCGCCGTGGAAACCCCATCCGGCGCATCCACCACCATGAACGCCACCGACATGTCGTTCACATTCAGCGCACCCAACCCCGGCACCTACTATGTGCCCTACACCATCACGCAAGGATCCATTCCCGCGACCGGCCTGGCTCGCATTGAAGTGCAGACCGTGGCCGGAGACTCCGCCAAGCCCATCGCCGCCAACGACGTGGCGCTGCTCGGCGCCGACAACACCGCGATCGTGGAGCCTCTGGCCAACGACGTCGACCCGATGGGCGGCGTATTGTCCGTGACCAACGTGACCGCCGACATGGCAAGCGGCATCAAAACCGGCGTCGTGAGCAACAAGCGCGTCTACATCACCGCACGGCAGGTACCGACCGAACCCGTGCAAATCAAATACGGCGTAGCCAACGCGGCAGGCACGTCGACCGGCGTGATCGTACTGCAGCCGCCGGCATTGGCCACATCCAACTCAGTGCCGAAAGCCGACAACATCACCACGCAGGTACGCACCGACGGCATTGTCTCCATCAACGTGCTTGACCACGTTACCTACGCCGACGGCACCACGGTAAGCCTGCAAAACGGCCTGCAATACGACAAGAACACGTTCAAAGGACTCGTATTCGTATCAGGCAACACCGTACGATACCAAGCATCCGACCAAACCGGATCCTTCCCCGTAACGTACACGGTCAAAGACAATCTCGGCAACGCGGCATCCGCCACAATCACTATCAACGTGCATCAAAAAGACGCCGAAAACAAGGCGGCGCCAACACCATCCGACGTTGAGGCACAGGTTGCGGCAGGGCAGAAAGTCCAGATCCCGATCACCTTGACCGGCATCGACTCCGATGGCGATGACGTGCAGCTGCTTGGTCTTGGCAACAAGGCTCCGACGCTCGGACGAATCAGCGAAGTCGGAGCCACCTACCTGGTATACGAAGCATATGCCGACTCCGCAGGAACCGACACCTTCTCATACGCCGTCGAAGATTGGACCGGCCAACGATCCCAAGCGCAGATCCGCGTGGGCGTGTTCAAATCCGGCACCGACTCGGGCGTGTACGCACGCGACGACGAAATCACATTGCGTCCCAACACCGCGGCAACCGTACCCGTGGCGCAAAACGACATTTCCGGAGACAGCACCGACCTGACCGTCAGCGAAGACATCGAATCGCAAGACATCAGCAATGTGACCGTAGCGGATAATGTGCTCGCCTTCACCACACCGCAGCAGGTGGGCACCTATTACATGGTGTATGCGGTCAAAGACAAAGCCGGATTGTCTGACACCGCAACATTGACGGTGAACGTCGATGGCAACGCCACCATCGAACCGCCGACCGCATACGACTATCGTGTGCCTTCTTCGGCGACGATCGACAAGAAATCGGTCGACGTGGACGTTTCGCAATGGATCGCGAACCCTTCCGGCAGCGCCGACGAACTGCACGTGGCCGTTGATGATTCGGCCACCGACCATGCGCATGTCAAGAGCGGAGACAAGTCCACGATCATTACCGTGGAATTGACGGACGAGGCGCGAGCCGTGCCATACACCGTGACCAACACGACGTATGACATCACATCCACGGCGTTCATCCAAGTGCCCGCATACGGCGTATTTCCGCCGATCCTTCGACCGAAAGCGCCGGCTTTGAAGGTGAACGCACGCGAGACGATCACCATCAATATCGCCGATTACGTGCGTGTGGGTGCAGGCAAGACCGCGTATGTGGACGGCGCCGATTCGGTGAGCGCCACGAAGGCTGCGGACGGCGACCTGTATGTGAACGACCAGATGTTGAAGTTCACCGCGCCGAAGGATTACTCCGGCCCCGCATCCATTACCTTCACCGCGGTGGATGGCAAGCGCGACAAGAACGACAAGGTGAAAATCATCAATTCGGCGGTGCTGACGTTGCCGATCACCGTAATCGGGCGCGACGTGCCCGCGCCGACATTCTCTTCGTCCACCATCGACGTGGTCGCCGGCGAAAGCGCCACCACCATTGATCTGACCGCGTTGACCCATTCGGCGTCCGACCTGTACGACGATGAAAAGCGGTACACGTATTCGGGTGGCGCTGATTCCGACCAGGTGAGCGCCAATGTGAGTTCGAACGGCAAGCTGACCGTGTCCGCCGACAAGACCACGTCGCCGGGAACTACGGTGAGCGTGCCCATTTCGATCCAATATTCGAAGGGCACGGTGAGCGCAGGCGTCACGGTTCGTGTGACGGCATCCAACAGGCCTTTGGCGCGCATCAACGCGAAAACCCTGAAGGTCAAGGCGGGAAGCAGCGAGGAAGTGAACCTGCTTGCCGACGCGTACAATCCGTTCCCCGATTCCACGTTGACCGTGACCGGATGCACATCCGACGGCGCGTCGAAGCTGACCGTGGACTGTCCGGCCAACGGTGTGGTATCGATCAGCGCAGCTTCCGACATCGGCGCGAGCACCAACAAGGTGATCGTCAACGTGCGTGATGCCACCAATACGAAGGAACGTGAGGTGACAGGCACTATCAGCATTTCGGTAATGGACAAGCCGGATGCGCCTCTACTCTCCCCCATCGCGGGAGACCCGCAGGATGGCGCGGTAAATCTGAGTTGGACGGCCGGCTCTTCGAACGGCAGCCCGATCAGCGAATACAAGGTGACGTGGAGCGGCAACGGTTCCGGCGAGAAATCGTGCGGTTCCGTGACCTCCTGCCAGATTACCGGTTTGAAGAACGGCAAGACGTACTCGTTCAAGGTGCAAGCCAAGAATGAGATCGGCTGGTCGAAGGAGTCGAACGGCGTGGAAGGCACGCCTGACAAGCTTCCGGACGCGCCGACCGATGTGAAGGCCGAAGCCGGCAAGAACACCGTTGTTGTCACATGGAAGGCTCCGGAAGGCAATTTCTCCGCCGTCGACGGCTATGAGGTGACATTAAATGGGTCCAATATAGCGAATCCGACGCAAAAGGTTGAAGGTACAAGCTTCACGTTCAAATTCAACGACAATGCGATTACCAATGGCGCATCCTATACAGCCACGGTCAAGGCGCATAACAAGATGAACTGGAGTCAACCATCCGCCACATCCAATGCCGTTTCACCTTGGGGTACGCCCGACGAACCGACCATCTCAGCAGTGCAGAATAGCGACAAGATTGTGGTGAGCGGGCGAATCAATGACGCCCGCAACTCGAAATACCAGTCGATTACGGTAAGTATCAGAAACGAAGACAAATCCGTGGAGACCAATGCCACGAACTATTCCGTCGAATTCGACATCAAGAACGAGTGGTATTACAAAGAGATTAAGCCGACGATTACCGTGGTCACGGAACACAGCGGCTCATTGAGCAGCGAAACGTCCGTTTCGCCCTTCACGGCAGTCGATCCCCCAACCAATGTGAAGCTGGAACTCAACAACAATATATGTGTGGCAACCTGGTCCAAAAAAGGACGCGTCACGGGCTTTGTTGTAAAGGCCAAGGATTATTACAATGATGATGTTCACGAGAACAGAGCAGAGTGGCCGCTTTCCGGTAATTGGAGTACCTGCGATACGGTAAATGTCCAACAATACTTCATTGATACGTCACATATCAGCACCCCTGAAACTGCCAACAGCAATACCGTCGGCAACAAAACCAAGGCGGAAATCACTACCATGCCGACCCTTGCCTGGGATACCAATGCCACGAATCTCATCAAGGTCGCCGGCGGATCGGTGAAAACGTGGAATCAAATTGGCAGCTACTCCTTCGTATTCACCGGAGGTGGCAAAACATACGAAATCCCTTGGACCCAAGGTACCAGTCAGTTGAACGCCGAAAAGCTGCCAACGGGGGTCGACTACACATGGCAGTTCAAAGTCACCGGTCCAGACCCGGCACTCAACAACGAGGCAGACGGATCAACGATTAAAGACTCCGACCGCTATAGCGAGCCGACCACCGATCCTGAGACTGACCCCAATCCAGACCAGTCGGAATCAAAGCAAAGTAACACCCCTACGGCTTCATCCGTAGCTCTTTCCACCATCGATGGAAAAAGCAAGCCGTGGGTGAGAGGCTTGGCCTATTACGCCAATCGCTAGCCGGTACGGCAATCTCGACAAACAATCCAATATCGACAGCCAATCATCAATACGACCAACAGAAGCAAACAAGGAGCACCCATGAGCAACGAAAACGACGACGCCACCCAGCTGGGTTCTATCCGGCACTATACGAACAAGCCGCAACAGCCCGGCAATCCGCAGGCGCGCCCCGCATTCCAAGCTCCAAGCCTGCCAACGCATCCGCAGAAGCAAAGCGGCGACGATGAAGGCACGGTACTCAGCACGCATAATGCGAACCATTACGCCACCAACACGTTCGATGCCGACGATGAAGGCACCATGCTCAGCGCATACAATGCAATGCCCTACAGGCCTGCAATGCCTACGGTTCCAACAACGCAACCCTTGAAGGCGCGACCGGCACAGCCTGTGCAGATGCGACAACCGTTACCGCAATCGCAGCCAATTCCGGCAGCGGCATCGCCAGTCAAGCCCGCACATCCAGCCGCAACCTCGTCCATGATGTCCGCCCCACAAGCCGACATCACCGAATTCCACAACCAGTTCACCAAACTGGTCGACAGCGTCTCCCAGGTTGTGGTCGGCAAGGAGCAGCCGATCCGCCAATGTGCCACCGCCATGATCGTTGGCGGCCACATTCTGCTTGAAGACAACCCCGGAACAGGCAAGACACAGCTGGCCCGAGGCCTCGCCAACTCCATCGACATGTCGTTCAAGCGCATCCAGTTCACTCCGGATCTGCTGCCTTCCGACGTGGTCGGCGTAACCTACTACGACCAGAAGAACAGCGAATTCGAATACCGCGAAGGCCCGATTTTCGCTTCCGTCGTGCTTGCCGACGAAATCAACCGAGCCTCGCCGAAAACACAGTCCGCACTGCTCGAAGTCATGGAAGAGCAGAAAGTCACCGTCGACGGCGAAACTCACGCGGTACCGCAGCCTTTCATGGTCATCGCCACCCAGAACCCCATAGAACAGCTCGGCACCTACAAACTGCCGGAAGCGCAGATGGATCGTTTCCTCATCAAAACAACCATCGGCTATCCGAGCCACGACGTGAGCGTGAGCATTCTCAAACAGGTCAACGTCACCGACCGTGCATCCACCGTGCATGCGGTGCTCACCGGCAACGACGTGCTGCGCATGCGCGCCATCAGCGAAACCGTACATCTTGACGACGCAATCCTCGAATACATCGTGCGCTTGGTGGAAGCGACGCGCCACAACGAACGCATCCAGGTCGGATCGTCCATGCGAGGCGCACTCGCGCTGACCCGATGCGCCCGCGTGTGGGCGGCGTCCAACAATCGCGGATATGTGGTGCCTGACGATGTGAAGCAGCTGGCTGTCGCTGTGCTCGCGCACCGCATCACGCTCACCGCGGAGGCCACGTTCGCCGGATCCACCCCCGAACTGATGATCGAACAGATCCTCGGAAACGTACCCGCACCGACCGTAGGCGTCACCGCCTGAAGCGCATACCCAACGCAGCTGCACTGCACGCGCAGCAAGACAGAAGCACGCAATCGCACGAAACGTTCGTAAACCCCCGAAAGGTCAAGTATGCGACAATCCAAAACCATGCAACGCAGGAGAACCATGCAACGATCCCTGCGACGCATCAAGCATCGCATCAAACGACTGGTCACCTCATATATGTCACCGCTCGGATGGGCCGTGACCGGACTCACCATCGCCTCACTCATAACGTTCACGATTCTCGGATGGCATGAACTGTTGTCCATGGCGATCGTGTTCGCCTGCATGATGGTCGCCGCCATCCTGCTGTCACTCGGCAACACGTCATTCACCGCCACCATAGACGTGTCCAGCAGACGAGTCACCGTGTCAGACACCGTAAAAGTCGACATACGCATCGACAATCCAGGACGCACGCCAACCACATCCGCGCGAGGCGATCTGCCTATCGGCGACGACCACGAACGATTCTCCATCCCCATACTCGCCGCCGGCCAATCACGTCAAACAACCGTGGAATTCACCGCCGTCTCCCGCGCAGTGCTGCCGATCGGACCGCTTTCCATACGCAAAGGCGACCCATTCGGACTCGTACGGCACGAAAAGAAACTCGTCGACCAAATCAACGTGTTCATCCACCCTCAAACCGTCATGCTGAACACACTCAACGCCGGAATTCCGCGAGACCTCGAAGGTCAGCCCAGCGGCGAAATCGTCGACGACGACCTCGACTTCTACGGACTGCGCGAATACGAGCCGGGCGACGACGTGCGCAACGTGCACTGGCTCAGCTCCGCAAAAACAGGAACGCTGATGATCCGCCAATACGAAGCGACCCGACGCACCGACACCGCATTGACCATCAGCGTGAACCCAGACGACTACCTCAGCTCCGACGAATTCGAACTGGCGGTATCCGTCCACGCATCCATCGGCGTGCAATGCCTGCTCCAAAACCGCCCGGTAACCGCACATGCAGGAAACGAACACGCCGTGCCACGCAACTCCACGGAATTCCTCGACGGCTGCAGCGCCATCACCCCCGACATCAACGACGATCCGAACCTCGCGCAAACCACCCTCACCCACACCCCCGACTCATCGTTCTACTACATCACCGTCGGCAGACTCAAAAGCATCAACGAGATCAAACACATGGCGCTCGTACTCCCCCGATCCGCAACCTGCGTGGTACTGCAAACCACCATCGGGCAACCACGTGCCATCAAACGATACTCCGACTTCACCCTGGCGACCGTAGGAAGCCTAGACGACCTCCCAATAATCATGGGGGTACTGGCATGAGCACCACAGGATTCAGCAAACACAACGCCAATACCGACGAAACCGGCACCGGACACACCACCGGATTCGGCAACACCTTCACCGGATCACCCACCGGCACCTTCACGGGAACAGGCACCGGAACAGGTTCATGGGCCGACTCCACACACACCGTCATCTGGATGTCACGAGATAGCAAATCGCAAGCCCTCCCCTATCTACGCCGATCACACGCCTCACAATACGCAAGCCTTCTCGTAGCAGCCCTACTCACCCTCGCCGCAGCCAGCAACCTCATCGACGTCTACGGATCAGTCGCATCCTGGGCCCTCGCCGCCATTCCAGCCACCATCATCGGATCCCTCGTGGCGCTCGCAGGCACGGTTCCCATGCTCCGCCTCTGGTGGCAAATGCTGTTCATGGCCGTCGCGCAACTGGTTGTCGGCCCGGTTCTGTTCCTCAACGACACCACCATCGCACATTTCGTTCCAACCCTGCGCACGCTTACGCAAGGTTGGGTGCAGATGCTTGGCTCCTTCAAATTCATTCTGTCGGTCGAGCCTCCAACCGGTACCGCGGACGGCTGCCTGCTTGCCGTATGGACCATCTGCCTGTGGTCCGTGCTGCTCACCGGCATTTTCGCAGTGACGGAAGATGGCCGATTCACCATGATCGCCATCATTCCCGTCATCGCCAATCTTGCGATCTGTGCATTGCTCGGCTCATCTTCCGGCTATTACCGCATATTCGTCGGCACCGCGATGGCGCTTGTGCTCGTGATTTGGATCAGCGTACGTTGGAAATTACTGGAATTGGGACGTTGGATCAGTTCCGTGACAATCGTGGTTGTTTGCATCGCATTGGCGATTGGAGGATGCCTTGCCGTCGGTCAGGACCGCACCATTCTGCGCGACCATTACGATCCACCGCTCAGCCCGTACGATTACACAAGCCCGTTGAGCGGCATGCGTTCGTACATCAAAAACAGCAAGGACGACGTGCTCCTCACCGTCGAAAACCTGCCCGCAGGATCGAGCGTGCGACTAGCGGTCATGGACCGTTTCGACGGCAACGTATGGAACCTGTCCGATTCCACCATGTCGTCGGACTCCTCCAATTACCATCGCGTCGGCACCTCCATCACCAACAACGCCGAAGGCAAGAAATTCACCGCAACATTCACCGTGAACAAAGGCCTGAGCGACTACTGGCTACCCATTGCCGGAGCCGCATCCAGCGTGACCTTCGACAACAGTGAAAACGTCGACTCGTTCTATTACAACAGCGACACCATGTCGGCCATCTACCCCTCACGCACCTCCGAAGGCCTCACCTACACGGAAACCGGCATCATGCCAGCAGTTCCCACCGACAAGCAAATCACCAAAGCCAACGCAGCCTCCATCAGCCAGCCTAAAGCCGAAGACGTGCCCGACTGTGTGGACAAACTCGCCACAGCCATAGCCGGCGGCCAATCCAAAGGAGGCGAAGCAGCCCAGGCCATCGCCGAAAAACTCAAGGAATCAGGCTGGTTCTCGCACGGCTTGAGCGGCGATTACCCGTCTACCGCCGGCCACGGCAACTACCGTATCGACCAGCTGCTCGCCGGAACGGCCATGGTCGGAGACAGCGAACAATACGCCTCCGCAATGGCACTCATGGCACGCAGCCTGGGACTTCCAAGCCGAGTGGTGCTTGGATTCCTGCCAAAAGACGATGAAGGCGAAATCAGCGAAAACCGCACCGAAAAACAAGGGAAAAATACCGTCACCGAATTCACCGGCAACGATGTGACCACATGGGTGGAAATCAAACTGGACGGCTACGGCTGGGTGGCGTTCTACCCGACGCCAAAGGAAACCAAAGTCCCCGACGAGAACCAGAACCTCACCCCACCGAACCCGCAAGCCCTGGTGCGTCAACCCCCAGTACCCCTCGCCGACCCGCTACGCGACGACACCCAAGCCAAAGGCAAATCCTCAATCGGCGGAAGCATGGCTGATGAAACGTCAATCAACCTCTTCTGGCAGCATTTCGGCAGAATCGCAAGAAAAGTAGCCGTCTACGGAAGCCCCCTGTGGACGCTGCTCATCGTATGCGGCCTCCTGCTCGCCATCAAAGCGATCGCACTGGCACGGTCAAGAAAACACGGCAGCGCGCAACAGCGAGTGGCGGCAGGATGGCAATCCGTGGCGGCGCTCGCTCGGCAAAGCGGACTCGACATTCAAGGCACGCGCAGCGAACAAGCGGTCTCCATCGCAAGCCAGATGGATATTTCCTGTGAAACGTTGCTTGCCTTGGGCACACAAGCCGATTACGCTGCCTTCTCCGGTAATACCGTCAACGAGGAGCATGTGCAGCAGTATTGGCATGATATTGCGCAGGAACGCAAGTACATACTCAAGTCATTGCCGACATTACGCAGATGGCGCGCCAAACTTTCACTTGCCGACGTTTTCCATTTTCGAGGCAAACACGGTGGCAGCGTACGACAATCCGCAAGTCGCCGCGGAAATGCTAGTGCAGTCCGCGCTCGATGCCGGCGGCAATGACAATGTCACGGCGATCGTGCTTGACCTGCACGACGATTCAGCGAATAACGCAGCCGATACGGTAACAAATACTACGGTTGACATCGATTGGAGCGTCAGCAAAATCGGAGATCATGAGGATATCGGCGATTTGCAGGAAGGCACATTGCAGACGTTGCGAACCGTTCAATAACACGCATGCTCCCGCAATGGCAATCGTCGATAATCAGATTGACCACTTTGTTATCAGCGCATTCAATACAATATTTACAGAACACGAGATAAGGAGATCATGATGGTCGATTTCGATACCGCGGCCGCAGCCGTGCAGGATCCGAACGCAGATCCCGTGTTTCTAGCGAAAATCGCTTACGAAAATCCGGAATTCGGCGCGAATGTGGTTGCCAATCCACGTGCGTACCCGGGTCTGAAACGTTGGGTCGCCCAATTCGGCGATGAGCGCGCACGCCAGCAGCTGGTCGCGATGGGGTGGCCGGTTCCGCAGGAAGGCGTTATGCAGAGGAATACCGAAACCGCTCCGGAACGGGCACAGCAATTCCAAACGCAAGCGCAGTATCAGCAGCCGCAGCAATCGTCGGAAGTGCAGTATCAGATGCAATACCAGCCTGAATCGTTCATGGAAGCGTCGGCATCGAATAGGGCGAACGACGTTTCAACGGAATATGTCGACCCGTACACCAATCCAGCGGAATTGGCCATGACCACGCAAGACAAGATGCTGATGGCTCAAATCGCGAGCGAGGCTCCGGAGCTGCGCCCCTTCCTCGCACGCAATCCGAATATCTACCCGGATCTGCTTGACTGGCTTGCCAGTCTCAATGATTCCGCCGTCAACGCGGCCATCCGCCTGCGCAAGTAGCAAATAGCCAGTCAGCAAGCGCCAGTCGGTAGGCAGCGAATCGCAATAGTCGAAGAGGGGTGTACGCGCATCCTCACGTGTACAGCTCTCTTCGACTCTCGGCATCGTTCATTGTCGCACCGTCATTTCAATTATTCCAAACCTTGCGGTTTGACGGCATACTTGGCGATACGCAACACAACATCTCAATCAGCGCTGTTCGAGAGTAAAGAACTGATCTCCGATACGAATCGTGCAAGGTGCCTCAAACTTTATCGGCTTGTGCTCGACCTTGGTCTCCTCATTGCCTTGAATAATGTACGTGCCATTAAGCGATTCGTAATCCTCAATCCACAACGTGCCATCCTGATCGAAGCTGATCGCCGCATGATGGCGTGAAATCGTGCGCGTCGGATCCTCCAATTTCACGTATTTAGCACCTTCCGGCACTTCAACGGACGACTTGCGTCCCAGCAGCACGCCCATGTCGATAATCACTTCCTGACCGGTCTGCTCATTGTAAAGCGTGTATTCCAGCTTCGGCTGCTTCATGGTGAAGGCCGAAGACAGCACTGTGCCATCCCAATCGATATCATCATCGTTGGCCGGTTCGTCGTTGACCGACTCGTCATTGATTGGTTCCAGCAACATGGAAACCTGCTCCATCGGCTGAGATTGCACCGTTCCCGGCATTGCAGAATCGGCGAAGGCAGGCATTACGGTGGCATCATCGTCGTACCAGCCTGGTTCAGGCGGCGGCGGATATGGAAGAAAGCTCATACCCTCATTGTAATTTGACGTTTGATTTGCGATAGTGAATTCGCTCTGCAATACAGGCAGTTTCGTAATATGCCGACTGTTAGCATAATGATCGCAACAATCGTGTTTTTCGTATTAAAAATGGGGATCAGCTGTTTGAAGCCAATCCCCATTTTTATGTCTATCGGATGATTTCAGACGTTACGTCGTTCCATCATCGCCTTTCGGATCACAGGTTGTCGCCCAAATCCATCTGGCCGCCATTGTCGTCCAGGAAGTCATCCGGATTGAAGTCGTCGCCTAGCTTCAGATCGCCGAAATCGATGTTGGAGAAGTCAACTTCGGACAGATCCGCGTCGCCGAAGGCAGCATCGGACTCGTCGCCACCCAAACCGAAGTTCGGGTAGATAGTGTCGCGAATGGCCTTGTCGGGCTCGACCACGGCGTTACGGTAACGGGCAAGACCGGTACCGGCCGGAATGAGCTTACCGATGATGACGTTCTCCTTGAGGCCCTTCAGGTCGTCGACCTTCTGGCTCAGGGCGGCTTCGGTAAGCACGCGGGTGGTCTCCTGGAAGGAGGCTGCGGACAGCCAGGAATCGGTTGCCAGCGAAGCCTTGGTGATGCCCATCAGCTCCGGACGGCCGGCGGCAGGCTTGCCGCCTTCCTTCACGGCCTTCATGTTGGAGGCCTTGAAGCGGGCCTGATCCACCAGTTCACCCGGAAGCAGGTCGGTGTCGCCAGAGTCGATCACGGTGATACGACGCAGCATCTGGTGCACGATGACCTCGATGTGCTTGTCGTGAATATCCACGCCCTGGGAGCGGTACACGGTGTGCACTTCCTCCACAATGTTCACTTGGGCGGCACGAGGGCCGAGGATGCGCAGGATCTTCTTAGGATCGACGGAGCCTTCGATCAGCTGGGTGCCAGCTTCGACATGCTCGCCGTCCTTGACCAGCATCGGAGCGCGACGGGTCACCGGGTAGACGATCGGCTCGACGGATTCGTCGTCCGGCTTCAGCATGACCTGACGGCCGCGCTCGGTGTCTTCCACCTTGACCACGCCTGCGAACTCCGCGATCGGAGCCTCGCCCTTCGGGGTACGAGCTTCGAAAAGCTCGGTAACACGAGGGAGACCCTGGGTGATATCGGATGCGGAAGCGACGCCGCCGGAGTGGAAGGAACGCAGCGTCAGCTGGGTACCAGGCTCGCCGATGGACTGTGCCGCTACGATGCCAACGGCCTCACCGACGTCCACCAGCTTGTTGGTGGCCAGAGACCAGCCATAGCACTTGGCGCACACACCGCGCTTGGAGTCGCAGGTGAGCACGGAACGGGCCTTGACTTCTTCCACATCGTGAGCGACGAGATCGTTGAGCACGTCCATGGACAGTGCGTCGCCAGCCTTGTACAGCACGGTTTCGCCGTCGGCCGGATCGATCACGTCAGCTGCGAGCAGACGGGAATACGGACCACCGTCGGCAGCCTTGACAAGATGCAGGTTGCCCTCAGCGTCACGCTCGCCGACCTTCATCGTCAGGCCGCGCTTGGTGCCGCAATCCTCTTCGCGCACAATCACGTCCTGGGAGACGTCCACCAGACGACGGGTCAGGTAGCCAGACTCTGCGGTACGCAGTGCGGTATCGGCCAGGCCCTTACGCGCGCCGTGCTGGGAGATGAAGTATTCCAGCACGGACAGGCCGTCGCGGTAGTTGGACTTCACAGGTCGAGGAATGATCTCGCCCTTCGGGTTGGCCACGAGGCCTCGCATGCCTGCGATCTGGTTGATCTGCATCATGTTTCCTCGTGCACCGGACTGCACGATGATAGCCAGGTTGTTCTTGGAGTCGAAGTGTTCCTCGACAGCCTCGGAAACCTCGCTGGTGCACTTGGTCCACAGGTCGATGAGTTCTTGGCGGCGCTCCTCTTCGGTGAGCATACCGATTTCGTAATTCTCGTTGACCTTTTCAGCTTCGGCTTCGTACTTCTCGATGAACTCGTCGCGCTCGGACGGCTGGATAACGTCGGAGAACGCGAAGGACACACCGGACCACGGTGCGCGGGTGAAGCCCATATCCTTCAGAGCATCCAGCGTTGCAGCCACCTGTGCGGTGGAGTAACGGGTTGCGATGTCGTCGACGATCTTGCTCAGGCGCTTCTTCGGAGCCTGATCGTTCACGAACGGGTAGTCGACCGGCAGCGTGCTGTTGAACAGGATGCGACCGTAGGAGGTCGCGAAAAGCACGGAACCATCGTGGAAGCGCTCTTCCTTCACCACCGCCGGGCTGCCCGGTTCAGGATCGACGACTTCGACTTCGCTCGGTTCCCAACCCTTCGGAAGCACGAAGTCTTCCGGAAGGCGGATAAGCACCTTGGCCTGCATGTCGATCTCGTGCTTGTCGAGCGCCATTTCGGCCTCTTCAAGCGAGGAGAACACACGGCCCTGACCCTTGGCGCCGTCGATGACAGTGGTCAGGTAGTACAGACCGAGAATCATGTCCTGGCTCGGCATGGTCACGGTGTGGCCGTCTGCCGGCTTCAGGATGTTGTCGGAAGCCATCATCAGCGAGCGGGCCTCGGCCTGG
>ENA-ORRR01000383-ORRR01000383.1-human-gut-metagenome-genome-assembly--contig:-NODE-383-length-43465-cov-8.3707_pt1 | contig 43465 bp, 38 predicted proteins | sample MGYA00242182_ERZ509148 | MGnify/ENA primary metagenome ERZ509148 (study PRJEB26280, sample SAMEA2338674) | human gut metagenome | biome: human gut; feature: human-associated habitat; material: faeces... | reverse complement strand
GGCGTACGTGTGCCTGCTGGTCGACCTGGCGGACAGGGGCATCGCCGGCCATTCCGCCGGGCGGGCCCGGAACGCGGGCCTGGTGCCGGTCGCGTTCGTCACCCTCGACTTCCCGCCGGCGGACGTCCAGGTGTTCCGCACCGACCGAGACAGCGAGTTCGACGACACGAGGATCGACGAGCCGTTCGACGTGTTCGACGTCAAAGGATCGTTGTCGCGCAGTGGCGGGCGGACAGGCTGCTGAGGAAGGAGCTCGTGTGCCGGAATCACTACGCCACGATCGGGCAGCTGAGGCATGACCCCGACGACTGCGTGTGGTGGTCCGACGATCAGCGGCTCCACTCCACCCTCGGATACCGGAGTCCGAAGGAATTCACCGAGCAGGGACTCGTCCTCTAAGAAACCGTCCAACACACCGTTGCCAATCCACAGTTCCCCGGTCGACGGAACGGGCGAATAATCGCGGGTCGCGTACTTGACCACGGTCGTCCGCGAAACGCCCAGTTCCCGGGCTATCCGGGCGTGCGTCAGGCCTTTCGTCTCGAGCTGCCTGATGCTCTGTTGAACACGCACCGGTGTCGTCATTCCTTTCCTCCCGAGGACCATGTGTTGGTTGTTAGCACTCGGGAATCTATCAGGAACCGTACGGCACCGGCGCTTTTCTTCCGTCGATGACATTTCCGTCCGCCGTCCGTGACCAATATGAACGCTTATGCCGTTCAGTTTTGGTGGTGACGCCGTACACGTTTATTTGACCATAAACACCGGAAGCCCCATGCGCTTCCTTCTTGGATAGCGTCTGAATCCTTGCGCATTCTGGGATTTCGTCTTTGTCGCAGAAAAGTTTGCGTTCTGTGTTCGCTGGATATGTTCGAGTACCGAGCTTTGAGTTGTACGTGTTATCCAGTCATGGAGCGTGTCGTGCCCCGAGTCTCCTGATATTTTGCAGTTTTGGTATCGGGATCGGCAAAATCCCTTTCTTCCTGAATCTCGTCGGCTGGAACTGGGGGTGTCATACACGGAGCATGAGTTATGCCCCTCTTCAATCCAAGGTGGGATATCTGAACATAAAGTATGCAACAAGATGGGTGCTATCTCGTATTAAGCGACTGTCTCAATCTGGCTTCGATTCGAAATCTTCGCGGATATTCCAGTTATCGTGGATTCATTTATCATCATCGGACACTCCAGTAGTTTTTGCTTTTTGGAGGTATCTGGCTCTGTCAGCTCTTTGATCATTTCGTTCGTTATGGCGTGTCCATCCGCATCCACAATATTAGCGTGCCTCAGACGCTGAAGCTTGGCTTCGCTGAGCAGACGTAAAGCAACTGCCTCAGACATTTCTTGTTGTGCTTCTTCCTTGCTCATGGTAATCGCGCAGTTAGGGTCCTCGGCACCAATATTCGGGAGTGCCACAAAAGGAGTATCCTTCACATCTGCAACGTCAAGGGTGTTTCCATCTTTTAAATTCGATGGTTGTGATTCTTCTGTGGTTTTGCGAAATTTGCGCTTCAGATAAGTGACGGCCTTATTCTTTGCGGTCGGAATGAACTCATCTGTAAACCAGAGCAGAGCCTTCTCGTAACACCAACACTCAAATGCGTCACATGCGCGGTATATGACGTTTTCGATTAGTTTTACTGCAGGAGAACACTCTATTTGAGTTTGCGAGCACTCATCTTCATACGTTATTGTCACTGGCTCAAAATCCAATGTTCCCGAGAGCTTATTGGTTTTGTCGTCGAGGGCTACTCCGCTGATTGCTCCGGGGTGTGTTCTGGATTTTGCCGGATGTTTCCCCTCTTCGGCTATCATGCGATACAAATTTTCTGGCATCATTCATGCTTCCTTCTCAACCGAAATCTGCTCATACTCGTATGCTCCAAGCGGATATTCTGAAATGACGCCAGATACGTGAATGAGTCGTCCGCATGAGGGGCATTCGATTTCATTCGTATCGAAAAAGTGCTCGCAACGGTATCCCATTTGCTCTTCGGATGACTGTTCTTCGCAGTAGGGCGACAAATCCTTTGCGAAATCATCGCCGCAATTCTCGTATGGGCACGTCAAAACTCTATGAAGAGAAATATGGTCGAAGACCCATTCGGAAAGATCCGTGCCGGGTTCGGACAAACATTTGTTTTCCTTGACTTTTGCATGATAGTCAAAGAGGGCTTTGCGAAAAACCTCCGACTTTGATTGATCGAGCCACTCGCTTGCTTCCGTGAGTTGCTGGTTTTCGCCCTCATTGAGTCGCACTCTGTATACATAGTTGCGTGCGTCCGGTTTCTTAGGCCTTGCCATGTGCATATCCTTTCGTTTTTGTGGGCACAATAATTACATCCTATAACGTATGCCTCTTTTGCTTATCTGTCAATTTTTGTGGGTACAAAAATATTTGGTGAAGATATGTCGACTCGTGTGGGAAGGGGTGTCGCCGCCGGGGAAATGTCGGTTGAAGTTCTGAATCCGGCGGCCAGGTCATGCAGGATTAATGTTTCAGTCGGATTCGCTGATTCAAAAGGAGCATCACTGGCGTGGGGTGCCAAAAGGAATTTTGTCAAGACAAAGGAGCGTTCTTGCGACTATCTCAAGAGTGGGGAATCGGGGCTTTTGAGCGCTGTCAATAACAGTTGAATGGCATTTGCCGTAAGACGACCTGTCACTCTAGAATGCCTCCGTCTCCGAACAGTTGAATATCGTCACTGTTTGGCCTTGATTTCTCATCCAATTGATCAACGTATGCATATTGGGGCATGTAGAGAGATGGTCCGCTGATAATGCACTCTCCTTGTCCGAGTGCGCTAAGCATGGATAAGCTCCCATCGCCCATGAAGCTAACTGTTCTTCTGATGCGTTCGATATCGTTTGGATTTACAAGTCTGTGGATGAAATAGTTATGTATTTGCGCTGTAATTGTGGCTGATATATCACTTGGCCGCTGGCTTGCAAGGCAGAGAAAAACTCCGAATTTGCGCCCTTCTTTAATGATTGTTTCAAAAACATGCAATGTATTGCCATGTATTGAATCAGATTGTTCTGAATCGTATCCGAGGAGATTGTGAGCTTCATCGATTACGAGTGTAGTGATGGTACTCGGCTTGCCGCTGCCTTTATTCTCTATCGCTTCTTTTAGTATCAACTCCGAAAGAAGCGAGGTCAGCATTTCCCTGCTTGCCGCATTCACATCGCCAAGCTGTATCACTGCTATGGGTTTGTCGTTGAAGATAGCGGACAGATTTGCGCCGTCGGATTTAGAAATTATTTTTCTGAGATCATGAAAAATGCCTCGAGCTCGTGGTAGCAGGGGCTGGATGAATTCGAAATTTATGCCACTTTCAGCTGCGCGTGCCGCTTCTAAGGAAAGCCAGAGAAAGAATTCTTGAATATCATCGAGTTTTGGATCAATCTCTATTTCTCGAATATCTTCTATAGTGTTAATATAAACAATATTTGCATTGTCGCGATGGTAAAAACACTGTCCTTTTTGGTGGAAGGATAGGTTATCTATGCCTTTTATAAAATCTGGACAATAGTTACGAAGCGTGAAAAATATTTCTGACCGTTTATTAACTATCGATCTTTTGATCTCGTTGATAAAATCATCAATTGTTTTATTTCGCCAATTATAATACGCTCTTCGAACGACTGGCATTTGGGTTCTTTGTGTGGCTCTGAGGATGATTCCCCAACTGTCTACGTCAAGGGTTTTGAGGTCGAGGGGGATCTTATCGAGTTCTTTCTGCCTGCGCGTGGTGAGATGATAAATGCTTTTTAATTCCCTTTGAACAATAGCATCGTCTCCGTATTCATTGTTTAAATCGAATATAATAATCTTTGATTTAGAAGTATCTTCAGGGAGATAGGATATGTAATTTTTGATAATGCGAGCAAGTGTGTTTGATTTACCGCTTCCGGTATTTCCGAAGACGCCTATATGGCTGGCCATTAATTTGTTTGCGTCCAAGAACACAGTTTGAGATTCATCGAATATGCTTCGTCCTATTCGCATGGGTTTGGATGCGTGAGATGAATAGAGTAGTTTTAAATCTTCGTCTTCAAGTGTTTCGATAGTGGCTCCTACGATGGGAAGACATCTGAGGCCTCCTTTGAATTCGCCATTAGAAATATAGCCGCGAACTTCTAAGTCAACTAGAAACGGTCCTGTTGCTTCGGCCTGGTTGGATTTGGCTATTCCGCTGAGTCTGTCATATTCGACTTCATGCTCGCCGACAATTTGGCAAATGACTGTGTCCAAGCCAATTCCAGTTTTTACATAGGAATTGATTCGTGGGGAAGAGGTTGCCTTGCCCTTCTCGATGAGATAGGGTTGGAAACGGTTGTAAAACGTTGCGGTGGCTTTTATTCCGTCGACTCTTGTGATTCGGCCGGTGATCATAATACTGATGCTCTCTTAAGTAAACTTCCTAGTGTTTTCGTCGTATCCTGAGGCTTTTTATCATTTTGGGGAGGGACGATGACGACGTTGTTTGCAAGTGTGGGTGGTAGTTTTTCTATGCTTTTATATTGAAGCCAATAGACAGTGAGGCCATTTGTCAAAGCATCGGAAATGATCCCGTTGACGTGATCGTCTCCTCCTGAATAGCCAATGACAAAAAGGACAGAATTTTTCTTTAATAACTCGCCTTTCATAGCGAAGAGCGTTTCGTAAAAATGAGAGATGACGCTTCCGAGCTTATCTTGCCCGGGGAAAACGATATTATCTTTGCTTAGTTTTCGATCGGTTGCAACAGATCCATGAAGTTTGTATACGCAAAATGTAGGAACGAAGGCGTGCGTAAGAGTGTCATATCCTATTACATTAAAAGGTAAATGACCTATACTTTTTTCTTGCGTAATAATGTAATTAAAAAGTCCGTTTTCTTCCAATATCTCTTCGACAATTCTGTCGTAGTTGAGAGTGAATATGTTTATGCGTTTACTCTCCGGGTGGCGATTCTCCGCTTTTCCGACAATTCGTGACGTGTTGATAAGGAGATCCTTGAGATTGATGATGGACTTATTGTCTAAACTGTATCCGCAGTGTCCATTGTATTCAGAGACGAATGTGTCGAGAATTTCCGACCGAATGGTTTCGTCTGTATTGTGCGCTAGGGCTGTCTCGATATTATCCCCCTTAAGACCTTTTTTATGCATATGGTTAATCGTTTGTGAAAACCCTCCGAAGTTAGGGAACGCTCTTCCGTTAACTCCTGCGCCGAAAAGAAAGTTGATACTACATGACCCTAAAATCTTGCGAAGAGTGAGGAGGAATTCCTCTTCATAATCAAACCTTACGGTATCTTTTTCTTGACTTTCAATAGCATCTTGAGAACTCACGTCTTTTTCTTCTTCGCTTGTTGGTTCCGACTCTGGCATATTTACTAGGATAACCCTTTATGCCAAGTGTCGAGGATTGGGATTTCATACCTGTTAAAGGCGATATAATTCGGATACTGCAAAAAGTGTTTGAGATAAGGGCTAGATTATGAGAAATAGTGATGTTAGAGATAAAAAAACTCTAATCTGCGTTTCCTCAAATACCGTAAAAACAGCATCGCCAGTTCGAAGAGATGAAGAGTTCTATCGGGCAGTTTTAATGCAGAAGCTGCTTTTGCGTGATAAAAGCTTCAGTTACACAAAGGCTTTTTGGCAGTTGCATGTGGTTGAATCAATCGCGGATTTGGTGATGATCAATGGACATGGCGCTGTTTATGAAATCAAGTCTGATCTAGATAGCTTCGAGAGATTGAATAGTCAGATTAATGATTATTTTAAAGTTTTTTCTTATGTGAATATCGTAATTCCTGAGTACCGAATCGAGTGTGCAAGCCGCGAACTATCCAGCATGGGTGATTTTGGCGAACATGTTGGCATTCATGTACTCACCAAACGAGGCGCTTTGCATTGCGTGAGAAAAAGCCGCAAATACGATGCGTCACTTGAGAGCAACGCTTTGATTAGAATGCTGCGAAAGCCAGAATATACGAGCGTTCTCGAGCGAGAAGGAATGCGGATTCCCGACTCTCGTTTAGCTTCGTATTATGTGGAATGCTGTGAACTATTTCAAAAGATTCCGCTTGATAGAGCGCAATGGGACGTCATGGCGCAGTTGAAACTTCGTAATCGGAAAACTCGAAATGATTTGCCTGAGTCTCCTGTAAGAGAACAGGTGCGCGCATATTTCGCATGATATGCTTGGCGAAAAGGTTGGCAAGGAGGTCATATGGCGTACTATCCGTATCTTCGAGGTCGTCAATACGAGTTGTTTGCGTTGCGTGAGCTTCTGTCTTTAAATGCATTGAGTCCATCTGTGGTTCCCATTGTTGAGCCGGTAAAAGACAATGATCTGCTTAAGCAAGTCATTCGGCAGTTTGTCGACGGCGGACGCAAAATCGCTGTCGTAATGAACCCAGGAGTGGGCTGTTTTGCGGACGTGGACGGAAGGCTTGATGAGAAGCTCGATATCTATGGGGAAGAAGTGCTGGAATATGATGCTTCAGGTCGAGGCTCATTGGTGATTCCAACGCTTCTTCCGGATCCTGTGGGGGTGGATATAGCTAGTAGGATTCGAAAGAAGGCTGAAAATATGGGATGTGATTTCAATTTTATGGGGTTCATCTCTGAGGAAGAACGTGGTAGTGTACGGCTATTGCAAGAAATAAATGCAAAATATGTCGCGTCGCCTGACACGAGGGGAATGGAGCGCGATTTGAAGAGAAATCATATTAGTTCAGATCGAATAACATTTTCAGATCCGTTCAACAAGCGTAAAAATGTGGAATATGCCGATGAGGAAAATGTGGATGAATTTTTCTCAGATGAGCATAAATATTATATAGAAGATAATTTTATTGGGTATGGAGATTATTCGATTGTAGGCGATAATTACGACGAAAGAGGCGGCGCACCCAGAGCTGTCGCGATTCACATAATGTATCTAGACGGGGAAGATGCGCTGAGAATACACCATTTTGTGTCGGAAGAAACATCTGATCCGCACGAGATTCCTAGTCTGTTTGTTCAGGCTGCGAAGAAAATTGAGCCGTGGTGCCTTGAACATGGTTGGCAAGAAAGCCTTCAAACGTATGGTCTAAAGACATTGATCGGTCATGCGGAGTCGGAAACATTCCCTGGTCTTCCGACGATTAAGAAGCTGTCGATCATGCATCATCTCGAACTCATTGGAAAGTTCCTGGATCGACCAGAAGGATCTGTCTGATGTTTTGCTGTGAAGAATGCTTTTCGGATAACGTTTTAAAGGCTGTAATTAGAACGAAAGGCCGGATTGAACGTTGTGATTTCTGCGGTAGTGAATCTGTGTGCGTATATCAGCTCGATGAAGAGGAAAAGGAACTGCAGAATCTGTTGTCATCAGTTTTATCCTTGTATGATCCCAGTGAAGAGGGTTCTTCATTATCTGCCGAGCTAAGCCGTCATTGGCATATTATAAATAGTGAGAAATTGGATGAGAAGACTACTTATGATTTATTGTCGGCAATGTATGCAGATCCGAAAGAAGATTACGCAGCCTTCGTGAGGCTATTCCAGTCTGACTCAGTAAGGCTTAAGCGAGAGACGCAATATGATTGGAATGCTTTTGCTAATGAGCTGATGTGTAGGAATCGTTTTTTCGCTTCTTTTGTTGATCTTGAGGAATTGTTGACGTTGCTTTCCTACGCAGCGCGTTCGTATGAAAGGGGAACGCGCTTCTATCGAGCCCGGATTGCAAATGATGAGAATGGATTCGCATGCTGCGAAATGGGAGCGCCACCTTCTGGCAGGACGGGTGGCGGAAGGATTAATCCTCCGGGAATTAGCGAATTATACCTTGCCGACGATGAGGATACCGCGCTGCATGAGATACGTGCGGGAATGCATGACTACGTTTCCTTCGGTGAATTCGAATTAACTCGTGATGCTACTGTGGTTGATTTTTCTCGCATTGGATCAGTGAGTCCTTTTGAATTAGAGGATAAGGATCTTGAAACATATGCCATGAATCTTGATGTTTTAGACGGCATGAAAAAGGAAATAGCTAAGCCTATGCGTAGCAGCGATAATCCACTGGAATATATTCCTTCACAGTTCATTTCTGAATTGATTAAAGCTGGAATTAATGACGCGTGGCATTTCGATGGTGTTGCATACAAGAGTACATTGAAGCCTGGCGGAAAGAACATATGTTTGTTCGACGAATCAGTATGTTCGTGCGTAGGGGTATATACCGAACGCGTTACCGGAGTTCACTACGACAAAGGCTAGACATCCGGTAGATGTGTTCGCCGTTTAGAAATGATTTACCTCACTTCAGCATAAAGCTGGAACAGTAATGCTGGTTCGTGGATAACGTCTGGATTCTTGTGTATTTCAATCCGCGGGCGCTACCCCTGTATTTTGCCCATATCTCGCTTATGTATGGCAGTTACATGCGGCGAAAGCCCCAAAAACGTACCCTCGAAGTGGCTGTTTTCGATGGAGAGGTGCCATATATAAGCGAAAAACCTCCGGTCAAGAAGCAAAATCTGCCATATATAACGCAGATGCGGCTGACTGAGGTGCTGTGCGGGATGTGGATGATCCGAACCTTGGTCCGTGTTCCGTTTTTTCGAGAACAAGCCGATACTGTTCGATTTAAGTCTTGTGGCGATTGCCTTGCTGACAGCTGCGATTCCCGTGTCTTGGCCTTATTTAGGGCAGTTCGGTCGGAACTATATGTGGTTCGTGGCGGGTGTGCTTTTCCACAGATATGAAAAGTGGATTAGAGAAGTATGCACCGGTGGAATGAAGATTGTGCTTGTCTGTGCGGCAGTCATTGGATGTCTGATTACCGGGTGTGGCGTCGAATCAATGCTGTTTGGCAAAATCATCTCCTTGATTTGCGTTTTGGCAGCGTACCTTGTCGTTCCGAAACATTCGACAGCGACACTGCGGAAAATAAGCCGCAACAGCATGGGAATATACCTTTTCCACTCTCCGCTGATATATCTATCCTTTAATTTTTGGCCTAATATTTCGCCATGGCTGATGGTGCTGATTAACTTTGTGGGATTCGGCGCCGTAGCCTACGGAATGACCGAACTCGTCAGGAAACTGGGTCTGGGGATAGTCATAGGGGAGTAGGTGCGCGATGGGGCGACGCTGTGTTTCATCCGATGTTGGAAGACCCCTAGTTTAACGCGTTAGGAAGCGAGGCAAGGAGTTGATGTAGCATCAAGTCTGATCTGTTTCTGCAAAATTGGCGTACAAGGCAAAATGACTGGAGATTTCATGATAACGTCCGGATTTTTGCGTATCTAGGGTTCTCTGCCCTCTTGCATCGAAGCTAGACACCAAAATGCGTAAAGGCTTCGGACGTTATCCGCTATCTCTGCCCCACAACCATTCGCCTATCTTAAAAGGACATTTACCTCAGCTAGCATAGATGCAATATGGTCCTTGTCTTGAGTGTTGATGCTTTTGTCAGAAGATACCAAATCCAATAGGTGGCCCCAAGTTTTTCTATCGGTTTCCTTTACGTATCGTTCAATAAAATCTGCATCGACGCTACGTCGGAGAAGCTCATAAACAAGGTTTAGAGGCTCTCCGAGGTGTTTTTTATACACAAAATCAATAGGCAGTATTTCGTCTGAACCGTCTTTAAGCACGTCATTCCAAATAACATCCATTTTCTCAATCTTCCCGTTTACACACTTTCCTAGGAGACGCCCAATTTTGGAAATCTCAGGAACGCTTACGTTCGGTTCGTCAGTGAACACATTAAATGTATCCAGATTTAACAGATCTAAAGCTGAAAGTTGCAGCCATGTCTCACGCATATTTTCAATCGCTCCATCGTTGGCTTCAACGTAATTATTGATGCGGCTGCAAAAGCGATCGGTATTTTCTGGCTGAATTCTTTGAGTGCGGAGCGGCAGAAAGCAAAAAATCTTTGATAAATGCCATGTAAAACTGCCCGACATCTGTTTGATCGAAAGCCCGCTACAAATCTGCCATAATAACGCAGATAGACCGGTTGAAATGGGAAAAAGCGCAGAGTGTGGGGCGTTCGCCTTGGAAACGGACGCCCCACACTTCCTGTGTGGGAATTTATAGCATTCCGATCAGCCCATGGTCGTGTCCGTCGCGCGCGAAGGCTGGGATCGTGTCTATTCCGGCGTCGACAGTGATTTTCTGCCCACCTTCATACACTTTGCCGGTGCGTAGATCCGTCCATGTGATGCTAGCGTTTCCGGGAAGCGTCACCTCACGCGACCTAGCTCCGGCCTCAACTACGGGGGCCACTAGGATATCAGGGCCGAACATGTATTCATCGGCGATATCAGACACCGACTTGTCTTGAGGGAACTCGTAGAAGAGTCCGCGGACCAAAGGCTGGCCATCGATATGTGCTGATTCGAACAGTTCTCGAGTGTAAGGGCGCATTTTTTCGCGAATGGCAATGAACTTTCGGAAGATTTGCTCCATCTCGGGGCCATAGCTCCAAGGCTCATTGTCGGCACCACTTGGCGAACGGTGGTCTCCGGCCGAATTAGTGATGGTCTCCTTGCCGGTTGCCGTATGCAGACTACGATCGCCATGGTTGCGCATGACCGGTAGGAAGCATGAGAATGAACACCAGCGGGCCAACAACTCCTTGAAATCGTCCGAATCAATTATCCCATCATGGAAACCGCCCATATCGGTGGTGAACCAAGGGATACCGGCCATGCCCATGTGGATGGCGCAGGTAATCTGGGCACGGAGGTCGGCGAAGGTCGAACCAACGTCTCCAGACCAAACAAGAGAACCATAGCGTTGCGAACCAGCCCAAGCGCAACGGGTGAGGTTGACGATGTCACCATCCCTTCCTATGGTTTGTTGCCCCTCGTAGAAGCCTTTGTTATAGTCCCTTGGATAGATGTTTGCCACCTGCTGGTTTGGGCCGGCGTAATATCGATAGTTGTCGAAATCGTACGTGCCGTATTCAGGTTCCGCTTCATCGAGCCAGAATGCATCAACCCCAAGCTCGGCATAATTTGTTCGGCACTTCTCCCAAACATATTCGCGAGCTTTTGGATTGGTGGCGTCATAGAACTGGCTGGGACCTTCGAACATCATGCCGACGTCTTCGCCCTTATCTGCGCGCACGAGAAGGTTCTTTGACTTCATCTCAACATAATTCTCTGAGGCGAGCGCGACCTGGGGCCACACAGATACCATGAGTTTCACTCCCATGCTGTGCAGCTCGTCCGCCATAGCTTTGGGATCTGGCCAGAATTCATTCTCAAAACGGAAGTCACCCATATGCGGCCAGTGGAAGAAATCTACAACGATGAGATCCAATGGAATATTACGCTGTTTAAACCCATGGGCGACGTCTAGGAGCTGACGTTGATTCCAATATCTAAGCTTGCACTGCCAGAATCCCAGTCCCCATTCAGGCATGTGAGGAGCGTGCCCTGTGGCGTCGGCGTAATGCTTCATTATCGAAGAAGGTGTATCGCCTGTGGTAATCCAGTAGTCAATCTGCTTGGCTGATTCAGCTCGCCATTCCGTACGGTTCTTGCCGAACGTAACGTTTCCAAGTGCCGGATTATTCCATAGGAAGCCATATCCGGCGCTGGAAACCACGAAAGGAATAGATGCCTGTGAATTGCGATGCGCGAGTTCGAGAGTGCAACCTTTCAGATTGAGGATGTTCTGTTGGTACTCGCCCATACCATATAGTTTCTCATTTTCCGGTGTGGTAAAGGAAGCGACGATGGAATAGTCGCCTCCGGTGATCGGTTTGAACCATCGCGCTCGAAGATTTAGTGATCCGCCAGATGGTATTTCCTGAATGAGTGGGGTGCCGTCTGCCTTATAGAAGCTCAGTAAACAGCGTGGCTCTTCATATCCTGATCCGGAGTACAGGCCGCAGGATGCTTTCGCTTGAACTACAATATCGCCATTGCGTAATTCGGCGGTTCTATTGGGCTTGTCAATGGTGATACCATAATTGTGGCTGCCTGAGGCCTGATTGTTTTGTGGCAGCAAAGCTCCTTCTTGTTCTTGTATCTCATGCATTTTCGAGGCGCGGACGCGGACTGAATTCTTTCCCCATGGTTCGATGCGAAGGTATTCGCCGTCACCAGTCCACAACAGTGCATCTCCATCGATAGCAAAAGTTAGTTCACTCATAGCTGGTCCTTGTTAATTATGTATTTAAGGGTTGGATTAGTCTTTCACCGCTCCGGCTGTTACGCCGGCGGCAACGTATTTCTGCGCGAAAATCAGCAACAGTGCTGTTGGTACTGAGGCCAATACTGCGGTGGCCATCATTGGCCCCCATTCTTGGTTTTGCGAACCGATAAAGTCATATAGACCCATGGTGATTGGTCTCATCTTGCCGCCACCGGAATCGAGGGTCGAAGCAAACATGAAATCCGACCATGCCCAGAGGAAAGCGAATAGCGAAGTCGTGACAATGGTATTACGGGAGAGCGGAATCACGATTTTGGTAAAAACGCCCAACTGTGATGCTCCGTCGATTTGCGCTGCCTCCACCAGCGAGCGTGGCATACCAGACATAAATCCCGTCATCAGAATCACCGCGAACGGTACCGACAAAGTGGAGTCGGCAACGATAAGTCCCGGAATACTGTCGAGAAGGCCGATGTCATTGTAGATCTGGTAGAAGCCTAGAGACATAACGACCGCGGGAATCATCTGAGCAACAATCAACAGGAAGTTCATGGATTTTGAGCCTTTGAACTCCAAGAAAACAATGGCGTATGACGAAGGTAATGCAATTGTTAGAGTCAGGATCACGCATCCTATGGCAACCAACAATGACGTTCCTAGGTAGGGGAGCTGTGAGCTTAACGCAGAAGCATAGTTTTCGAGCGTGAAATCTTTCGGGAACAGATCACCCGAACGGATGGAACGACGTTGCGTGAATGATATGTTGATCATCCAGTATACGGGAAAGAGCATAATCAGCGTCAAAATGATGCCTATAAGTGTTTTCCACCATGATGAACGATGTTTCATTTTAGTTACCTCTTCTCTTCATTCCGCTGGGCCCACAGGTAAATCAGAGCGAAAATCAGTGCTACGACAATGAGAATCGTGCCCACAACGGATGCTTCCGAATACCGGATAGTTGCTGATGTGCCCTTTCCGAAAGCCATCTCATAAGCCCAAGTTGCCAAGGTTCTCGAAGATCCAGTGCCCTTGGTCATAATCCAGATGATGTCTACTGTTCGTAACGTGTAGACGAAACCTAGCAAGAGCGTGATCATCGATACCGGCTTGAGCAACGGGAAAGTAATCTTCCAGAAGCGCTGCCAAGCATTGCAGCCATCCAACGCGGCGGCTTCATACAAGTCGCCATTGATGTTTTGCAAGCCCGAATACAGAATTACGAGATTGAAAGGAATACCAAGCCAAATATTGGCAATGATAACCGCCCACAAGGAATGATCGGCTTGCAGCCACCAAACCGGGTCCAAACCAAATAGTTTGAGGAAATTATTAATAACACCGCTATCGGCGTCCATCATCCATTGCTAGATCGTACCGGAAATCATTGGCGGAAGTAGCCATGGTACAAGGAATGCGCCGCGCAAAGCCGCGGAAAGTTTGAAATTTTGATTGAAGAAAACCGCCAATGCCAAGCCGATAGAGTATTGGAAAACGATAGAAGCGAATACGAAAATCAAAGTCTGTCCGAGAATAGTCCAGAACTGTTGATCGCTTAATATTTCCTTATAGATATCGAATCCAGCCCAAGGGGCATCGCCGGTCACAAAAGTGCGGCGTGTGTAGCGGTGCATACTCATGGAAATATTTTGAATCAGCGGCCAAACGTAGAAGATAAGCATGTAAATAATCAGCGGGGCCGCGAAACCAATGGCGGCCAATGTGGTCGGCTTGATTCGTCTTGGTTTATCTGCGGTGATTGTTTGAGACATAGTTCACCTGTCTGTTGATGGAAAAGATGGAATGGGGCGTCTGACTATCGCAATGAATGGCGGACAGATACCCCAGAAAAATGTGGGACTGCGAATCAGCCCTTATTCAAGGCAGCCTGTAGATCTTCGGAAAGCTGTGCAGAAATGTCTTCGTATTTCAGGCCAACGTCAGTGGTACGGCCTTCAGCATTTTCTACGGCGTCAACCCAAGGTGCCCAAGCACTGTTCTCTTCCACCTGCTGCTTACGGACGTCACTTTTAGCGGCAAGATAAACCATCTCATCATTTGTCTTCTTGAGATTATCTCCGTCAATAAGGCATTGAATGACTTCCGCGGTTGCTTTCATCTTGTCACTGTTTTTGGTTTTCTGGGTTGGAATGGTAATGAACTCGCCACCGCTTGGAACCGGGGCTACTCCGCCATCTTTGGCTGGGATGGAAATCATCTTGTAACCTTTCTCGGCGGCCGACTCCATCTGCCATGAACCATTTTCGGAGAAGCCGTAATCGCCGCCAAGGAACAGATCCCACGCAGCAGATTGGTTGTCTGTTGCGACCGATTTCGGAGCCCAACCTTTTTGGACCCAGCCGGATACCAGATTAAGCGCATCCTGCTCGGCACTGGAACCTGAAGCGTCCTTCAATTGACCGCCGCGGCTCCCCAGAACCAGGGAAGGAACTGGAATGTTCCTTCTTCGCCGGAAATGCCGGAGAATGTGATGCCCTTATATCCTGCGCTTACTACTTTTTCGATGGCACTGTTAAGCGAATCCCAATCGGTGATCGATTCTGGGTCGACGCCGGCCTTATTGAGGACATCGGGGTTGTAATACAAGCCCAATGCGTTAGTGCCGTAAGAAACGCCATATTGTACGCCGTCGATGATGCCGGGACCTTCGATATTCTTGTCGAAACCTGAAACGTCGACTCCTGCTGCCTCGATATCCGTGACAAGTCCTGCGTCGACAGCGGTAGGCATCTTTGGGTTATCAATCAGGGCGATCTGAGGTGCGTTGCCGGCCTTGACAGCTGTTGTGAGATTGTTTAATAGGTCTGACTGCGCATAGCCGATGCGTTTTACGTTATATCCTTCAGGAGCGCAATTGGTAACGTATTTCGCCCATGTGCTGCTATCGTTCTTCTGAGGGTATGGATCCCAGAATTCGATTGTTTTGGAATCTTGACTTGAGTTGCTACCGCAAGCGGCGAGACTGACTGCCGCGGCACTTGCGGCGAGTAAAGCTATTACGCGCTTCATATTTGAACCGATCATTTGGTATTTCCTTTCATTGACAGCGCACCTATGCGCCGAATGATTAATTTATTGCGTTTGAGAAGTTTTAATCCCAAACTGTTGAACCGGTTAAACAAGTTAAATAATAAACCATTATCTTTGAAAAGTCAAATCGATGAACTTGACCACGTAGAATCCCGTGGTTGTCTTCTGTGTGTAATCTACGTAGCTGTGATGTTACGCGGTCCCTTGAGCTAGTGGATAATCAAGATAGCGGGCAACCCTCGGGGCTTTTGGATTGTTTATTCGACGCAAAAGAGTTCCCACGGCGGCTTCTGAGAGCTGCGTAATATCCGGATGCACTGCGGCGAACGATATCTTCATTGATGTTGCTAGTTGTTTCGGGAAAACAGTTACGACTCGCAAGTCATTCGGTGTTCGGAGATTCCTACGTGCTAAAATCTGAGGGGCGACGATTGTTGCTGGCTCGTTGTGCAGTATCAAAGCAGTCGCTTCGGTGTATGTATCTAGTGCATGCTCAATGAGGGGGGACGGATCCGAATCGTCGTCTTTCGGATATTCGATATGCATTTTTAGGACAAGACGTTTGGCGGTCTCTGTCGCTGAATCCAGAAAGCGCCAAGCGTAGCCAAGACCCTGATTAAATATTGTGCGTGACCATGGAATAAGAATCACCTCTTTATGTCCTTCAGAGGCTAAGAAATTCAAGATTGACGATGCAGCCTTGGCGAAGTCGGAATCCACCGTATCCAAACCGTGTGAGTTCTTTGGCGAGCCGAATGCAACGGTCGGAATGTTTTCTTTTGCGGCATAGTTGACTCGTGGATCTTCATCTTTGACGTCCATTAGGATGAACCCATCCACTTTCTTTGACGACCATGCTTCATGCATTGCCTCGAAGCCGTCGTTCTCGCCAATGAGCAGGGTGTCGTATCCTTTCTTTGTCGCTTCTTCGGATAGCAGGTACACGTACAGTCCAAAGAGAGCTGACAGATAGTTGCCGTGAAAGGCGGGGGAGACCACACCTATTGTTTTGGTTTTTCTTACGGATAGTGCGCGGGCTGCATGGTTAACCGTATAGCCTAATTCGTCAATCGCATGTTGCACCTTGAGTGTTGTAGCTTGGGTGATTCGAGGATCTCCCGATAGTACATATGAGACTGTTGCTTTGGAAACACCGGCTGCGTGCGCTACGTCAGAAATTGTTACCATATATCACCTGCTCTCGCTCCGTCGCTTCGCTAGGTTAAGCAAAGAAACAACATGAGACAAGTTTAGCGTTATCTGTTTGTGCGCGTCGCCATGATGGTCGACAAAAGGCAATGACTCTATTCCGCGTTTTTCTCTCATTCAATGGAGGCATGGACGGCTATGAGCGCGAATATCCGCCAAACTACTGATGTTGGCGGTTTGGATTGAGTCGCGTTGCTGGCTTGGCGTATGCCGTTGACGGTGCGAACATTGGTGTGTTTGATTCGCATCGGTGCTTTAGGCGATTAAAAGTACATGCGTGTGAAGAAAAGTACATTGAATGGCGTAAGAAAAGTACATTGAACGTCGGGGTGAGACGAAGAAGCTCATTTGCGGCTCGCATCTCGCCTATGTATGGCAGAAGCGGTCAGGCTGCGGGTATCACCCGGCCGGGCCGCGTATTTTGTGGATTTCCGTCTTGGAGTGAAAAGCAAGGCCCGTGTCCTGTGCACGGTTTTTCGTTCGCCAAAACGAAAAACCGCGATTGGTAACTAGGAGGCGGAGCCATGTCCGTCGGATGCCACCACCGCTGGGCCGGATGGATCCGCATCTGCGCGGAGTACGGCCTAGCCGGGTCGATGAGCGCAAAAAGGTGCAGTCCGGACAATGCGGGCTTACGCTTACAGGCATGATGAAAACGCACTTGCGATTGCTGAATCTGAACTACTGCAATCTAGCAATCGCAAGTGCGGTCCGCACGAGCTATCTGCTGGAAACCGACGTTTCAGCAGAGTCTTCCGCTACTCGGCACGTTTCGCGCTGAAGCTCTTGCGGAACATTAGTACGAGAAGCAAGGCAAGTACGGACGCGGCGCACATAATCCAGAACACATTGGATGTTTGCGCGGCGGCTCCACTGCCAATGCCGAACAGTCCGCCCTTGGCGAGCGAAGGATTGACGATCAGGCTGGAATACACGGCCATGCCGATTGAGGCAGAAGTGTTCATCATCAAATCGAGAATGCCGACGCCACGACCATTCTCTTCAACAGGCAACGCGTCGGAAGCGGCATCGTAAATCGGGGTATACACCACGGTGACGCCAGCAATGAACATGCAGGCCAGCGCGGTAAGAATCCAGAATCCCTGTTCGATGAAAATGGCGGATCCGGCAAAACCGACAACCATAAGCACCGATGCGACGATCAGCGTCTTCATACGGCCAAGCTTGTTGACGGCTGGACCGGAAACGCAGCCGACAATCGTGGCGACAACGTACACCAGCGTGAGGCACAGCGAGATCGTGGTCAGTGGCATGTCATACAGCTGCTCGCCGATAACGTTGTAAATCGGCACGCAGGCGAAGTTGAAGAAGTAGAATACAAACTGCAGCAGCAGAATCGACATGTACGCCTTGTTGGTAATGAAAGACTTGCTCAGGAACGGCTTGCTGCCCTTAAGGATCCAAGCGACAAAGGCGATGCCGAGCAGCACAATGGCTACCAGCAGCCACACGTTCGGGAACGAGAAGTAGACGGCGATGAGTCCCGCGAACACTGCGAACAGCGCAATGCCGAAACCGTCGATGCGCTCTCCCTTGGCGCTGATATCCGGAGTGTTCTTGATCAACAGTGGAATGAAGAACACGGAAATGGCCGGAACGAGGAACAAATACTTCCAGTCGAAGGAAGTGATAAAACCACCTGCAAACACGCCGATTGCAGCGGCCAAATAGTAGACGGCATTGTAAATGCCGATGTAAACGGCCTTCTCCTTGTCATCCAGGTATTTCACCGTCATCACAAGGAACACCGAACCGGCGACCTGTGCGCCGGCAACCTGAATCATGCGAGCGATAAGCACAACCCAGAAATTGAACGAACCGAAGAAACCGAGCAAACTGCCGATCACCAAAGCGCTCACGCCAAACAACGTCATACGCTTAGGTGAGATGAAATCGCACAGCGTGCCGTACAGCATGCAGACGACGCCAAGCACGATGCCTGGAAGCGTGCTGATCAAAGACGCGCTGGCGGACATGCCCAACGAATCGCCAATATTCTGGAACACCAGATTGAATGCTTGGATCATCAACGTTCCAAGCGTGAACACAATAAGCAAAGCAGGGAGAGCCTTCTTTGTTTTCGCACGGTGGCTTCGAAATCATCTGCGGCCGTCACATTTGCGGCCTGAGTGGAATCAGACATTTGTTCTCCTTGTGTAAGTACGCTTCTTTGTGACTACTTGGATTTTCGGGCGAGCTTGAGCAAACGTTCCATGAATTGGCCGACGAAACGTTCCGCGTCGACGGCAAGCGCGACCTTCGTGTTCTTCGGCTGGCTCAGCAGGCGGGTCGGATCGCCAATGGTTCGTCCGACGCTTGGTCCCTCGGTTTCAACCATGAGGTTGATCGGGAATGTGGTGACTAGCGTCGGATCGATCGCCACTGCGGCGGCCAAGGGATCATGCAGATTGCACCCTCCCTGGAATGCGGGATCCTCCTGCTCACTGATGTCGATGTAATAATCCGTCATATCCGCCAGGAATGCGCCGGCCTTCGTGCCCGTGTCGCGCAGCTGTTGTGTTTCCTTTTTGGTCAGTAGCGCTTGCATGGTCACATCAAGACCGATCATGGTGATGTCCGCGGAAGTTGCAAAAAGACGATTTGAAGCTTCCGGATCCATGGAGATATTGGCTTCCATGAAGGGATTGCAATTGCCTGGCTGGGTTAGTGAACCACCCATCATCACGATGGTGATGTTGTCAATGATGTCCGGGGCTTTGGCGAAGGCCGCGTCGATATTGGTGGACGGGCCGGTGGGAACGTACACGAGTTCGTCTTTACCGTATTTGCGTGCGCAGTCGATAATGAAATCCACAGCAGACGTTTCTTCGACTTTGCGCGTCGAGCAAGTGGGAATGTCGACGTTTCCGGTACCGTTCTTTCCGTGGAAGATGCCGGAGCTGCCGGGGACTTCGAAATTGGTGGCGTTGCTTGGATGGGGGACACCCTTGAATACCGGAATATCCTCACGTCCGAACATGGACAGAAGGTTAAGATCGTTGGCGACGCCCGTTTCCAACAGCACGTTTCCGTAGGTTCCGGTAATGCCAATTAGTTCAGCATCTTCTGAAGCGAGGACATACGACATGGCGAGGGTGTCGTCAATGCCGGTGTCCAAATCAAGGATGATTTTCTTCATAGCGTTTCTCCTTCCACAGTCTTGCAACTGCGAATAAGCCAAGCTCGCGGCCGCCTTGCCGAAGCTTGCCGATCAAACGAGATCGTGCAACACCACACGATGGTAAATCGTTTAATCAAATTCATTAACTGATGATAAATGGTTTTATCACGTTTGTCAATCGTCATGAGTTGCGAGGGTGGAATGTTACGCGAGATGGGCGTTGCGCGTGGGTCTTTTGCAGGGCGCGTTATTATGGCAGAAACGTAAGGAGTTATTATGTCAGACGTCGGAACGGATGCAGAGAGCGCGGTGAATGACGCTGTGAACAGTGCTGCGAACGGTACTGCGAGTGTGATGAACGATGCGACGAACGACGCTGCGAACGCAACGGATGGGCCGTTTGTGAGGTATGTGCGCAAGGCGCGGCCGAATATGCGAGAAGCGTCGATCTTGCAGGGGGAGCATTGGAGGATTGGCATTCTAACGGAATCGCTGATCCGTTTCGAATGGTCTGATTCCGGCGAATTTGAAGACAATCTCACGCAGATGGTGGTCAACCGCGATTTTGGCGCCGATCCGCAGTTCACGGTGACACATCGCGACGGACTGCTCATTGTTGACACCCCCGCACTATATGTGACGTACGATGGCAAGCCGTTCAGCAAAGAAGGCTTAAGCGTGGTCGTCAAGGGCGTGGCCGACACCCAGTTCAATACGTGGCATTACGGCGACGAGCCGAAGCATAATCTCAAGGGCACCGCGCGCACGCTCGACGAGGCGAATGGCGAAATTCCTCTGGACGATGGTGTGATTTCGCGAGACGGCTGGGCGGTGCTCGACGATTCCGCCGCAAACGTGATCGTGGAAGCACACGAAGTGGATGGCAAGTCGAATCCGCTGGGGGCTTGGGTGAAACCGCGCGATCACAAGGAAACCGACTTGTACTTCTTCGGCTATGGCCGCCGCTACACCGAAGCTGTGCAAGACTTCTACAGGCTGACCGGACCAACGCCTCTGCTGCCGCGCTTCGCACTCGGCAACTGGTGGAGCCGCTACTACCGCTACACGCAAGACGAATACCTGCAGCTCATGGACCGGTTCAAGCGCGAAGGCATTCCATTCACCACATCCGTGATCGACATGGACTGGCACCGCGTGGACGATGTCGATCCGAAATACGGTTCCGGTTGGACCGGCTATTCGTGGAACAAGCAGCTGTTCCCCGATCACGAGGCGTTCTTACGCGACTTGCACGAGCGCGGCCTGAAAACCACGTTGAACGTGCATCCGCGAGACGGCGTGCGCGCGTTCGAAGACGACTATGCGGCGGTGGCCAAGCGCGTCGGCATCGATCCCGCAACCGAAGAGGCGGTGGAATTCGACCTGACGAATCCGGATTTCGTAAGCGCCTACTTCGACATGCATCATCGCATGGAAGCCGAAGGTGTTGACTTCTGGTGGCTCGACTGGCAGCAGGGCGGTGTGCCCCGCCAGCCGGGACTCGACCCGCTGTGGGTGCTCAACCACTTGCACTACCTGGATTCCGGGTGCGGCGCGACTTCTTCCGAACGCAACGCAGGGGAAAACTGCGAATGCGAAAAGTGCGCCGAGCTGGGCGCTCGCGATGAACATGAAATGCATATCGAGCAATCCAAACGTAACGTGAGTTGCGCGGAACGCAATAACCGTTGGCCGCTCACCTTCTCGCGGTATGCCGGCCCGGGTTCGCACCGCTACCCAGTTGGCTTCTCGGGAGACACCATTGTTACGTGGGAATCCTTGCAATTCCAGCCGTATTTCACTGCTACCGCGTCGAATATCGGCTACGGATGGTGGAGTCACGATATTGGCGGTCACATGTGTGGGTACCGCAACGAACATTTGGAAGCCCGCTGGTATCAGCTTGGCACGTTCAGCCCTATCAATCGCCTGCATTCCAGCAATTCGCAGTTCATGGGCAAGGAACCGTGGAATTTCTCTGCGGAAGTGCGCGATTCCATGGTGAGTTCGCTGCGACTGCGCCATATGATGCTGCCGTACCTGTACACCATGAACTATCGTGCCGCGTTCGAGGGCATGCCATTGGTAGAACCGATGTATTGGGCGGAACCGAATAATCCGCAGGCGTACGAGGTGCCGGACGAATTCCGTTTCGGCACTGAGCTGCTGGTTGCGCCAATCGTTTCTGACAATGACGATTCTGCGCAGCTTGGTAGTACGGAAGTATGGCTGCCACAAGGCGAATGGTATGACTTCTTTGACGGTCGCCGTTACGTTTCGGAAGGGAAGTCCGGTCGTCGTTTGGAAGTGTGGCGTGCGATCGACCGTATGCCGGTGTTTGCCAAGGCTGGCGGTATTGTGCCGTTACAGCAGCTTGACGAGGGCAATAAGGTGAATGATCTGGGCAATCCGGAGTCCCTGCAGGTGCTGGTGTTCCCCGGTTCGAACGGTTCGTTCACACTCAAGGAAGACGACGGTTCTGTGGCTTCTGCTGCTTCCGGCTCTGCATCTGCCGAGTCTTGCGATGGCCAAACTCATGTTGCCGACACGCGCATGAGCTTCGACTGGAAGAATGCGGGCAATGCAACGCAGTTCACCGTCAACCCGGTGGAAGGTCGTGCTGAAGCTGTTCCGGCACGGCGTAACTGGGAGATTGTGTTCCGTGGAGTTGCACAGCCAGGCACGCAGAACGTTCGCATCGAAATTGACGGTAAAGCTTGCAATACTACAGAAATTACATACGATCAGCAGACGTTGAGTCTGTCGGTCGTTGTGCGCGACGTGCCGTCTGCCGCACGCTTGAACGTTACGATTGCAAATGGATTGCAGATTGCCGAGAATCCAGTCGAACAGGACTCGCTTGACGTGCTCTTGCACGCGCAAATGCCATACATTTCCAAAGAGCATGCGATGCAGGCGATTCGTGAGCAAGGAGTGCGCGCACTTGGTGCTCTGCGCACTTTCGATACCGCGCCCCGTTTCAGCAAAGAACTGTTCGTCACCTCCGGCATGCCCGATTCGGTAATCAGCGCCCTAGAAGAAATCCTCCTCCGCAGCTGATTAGGTGAGTATCTCGCTTATATATGGCAGACGAAGTGGCGAAAGAGTGCGAAAACATGCCCCCTGCTGGGCTTTTTCTGGCAGGAATCTGCCATATATAAGCCAGATATGTAGCCAATATGCGGGCGGGCATTAGAAAGGGGTTATGGGTGAATCATCAAGGTTCACCCATAATCCCTTTTGGTTGAGAAGCCTCAAGGTCAGCTTTTGTGCTTGCTCTTCTTTCGGCTCCTTTGGCTCTTCTTGCCGCCTTCGGGGAGCTGGGGGCTACGGGCTCCGCGGTGAGCTGCACCATGGAAAGCTTCATCGGTGACTCTTTGCTGGAAGCGTGCAGCGACTTTTCCACCACATTGCTCAAGGATTCCGCCACGCTGTTAGCAATGTCGGAATCCTGCTTTGCGACGGGGTTCCATCTTCTTTGATTGCGTTTGCGATGCTGTAACCGTGTAGTGTATGTTCCATTTCAATTGGAGTGTAAAAAGTACCAAGAAATGGCGAAATTTCAATGAAAATCGTTGATGGGAAAACATTTTTAAAAAAGAAACTGATTACAAAAGTGGTTACGTGAGATGGTCTCATTATGTTTTTCGTATTATGTTGTGTTCTTGAAAATACATATATATTCCCTAAGATTCGATTCGTTTTATTGCCGGCGATGAGGTACAGTATTTCACGTAGTTATTTACAATAAAGAAAGGATTTACATGTCCGTTCTTGATGGTTTCAAAGAAGTTGGCGAAAGAACGGGTGGCAAGTTGACCATGACGGTCATGCTTGAATCTGTTCGTTTTTCCAAGGGCGTTTCCGAAGTGCTCGGCCGTCCGGAATTCGTCAAGCTGCTGGTGAATTACGAGCGCGGCAAGTTCGCAATCCAGGTGTGTGACGAGAACGACGATTTCGCGGTTCAGTTCAACAATCCGAACGCTGATCGTCCGGCTTCCGTGACCACTCGCAATCTTGACCTGCTTGTTGCAACGCAGAAGTTCTTCACTTTCCCGGAAGTGCCTGCAGACAAGATCGCCTACTTCGCCTTGGAAGGCGAATATCACAGCGATGAGCGCGTGATCCTCTTCGACGCCAAGAACGGGGTTCGTAGCGGCACCGTCGGCAAGCGCGGTCCGAAGGCCGGACATGGAGGCCGCAAGCGCAGGAAGATCGACGATGTCAAGGAAGCTACGGTGATCGGCGCCAACAACGCCCTGTGAAACTGATAGTATTTTGATGATATCTCGAATCACAATATAGTTTGAGCCCCGTAATATCTTCGAATATTACGGGGCTCAAACTATATGCGGTGAATTACGTAAATTGAATATTAATCACTAATCAACGTAAACATTTCAATACGAACATTGCCATCTGATTGAAATCAAATCAGATGGCAATGCATATCAGTAGCAGTGATTGGCGAGCCAGTACGAATAGGCTCCCTGGATGGAACCGTAACGTTGCGCACAATAGCCCCAGAACCACTTGAGCTGGGTCTGATAATTGGTGGCCCAATCGGCGCCCTCGCTCACCATCTTGCTGCCAGGCAATGCCTGGGGCAGGCCATAGGCGCCCGAACTTGGATTCGTTGCGGTGACGCTCCAGCCGGACTCGTGGGTGATGATGTATACGGTGGCGGTGAAATCGGCTTCGGTGTAGCCGTTCGACAGCAGATAATCGTGCGCCCACTGCTGCATTTCGCCAGCCGGCACAGTGGTGCCGATTGACGTGGAAGCGTTGGAGGACGACGACGAAGTGGAGCCGGTGCCGACGAGAATGACCTTGTCGACCGGAGCCTTCTTCACATACGAGCTGATCATATTGGAGGAAACCACGGTGTCGCCGGACTTGGTCACGAGGTTCGTGGTTTCCATCACGCCCTCTTCGCCTTCCGTCTCGACCTTCTCCTGGCCTTCCGGCAGGCTTGAGGTTTCCTTCTTGACGACATTGAAGCCAATGGCGGTATCGGAAACCTCGACGCTCGCGCCGGCACGCTGAATGGTGATCACGGTTTTCTCATCGACCTTGGTGGTGAGCGAGGGGGAGACCGTGTCTTCCGGTTCGAGCGTGATGTCACCCGCGTCAAGCACGGACTTCACGTCGGTGAAATTGGCACCGGGCACCACGCGCGACTTGCCGTTGATCTTCACGGTAACGTACGAGGTGTCTCCATTAAGCAGCTCGCGGGCATTACCACGGGACGCCTCCGCGGAATCCGTGACGGAGAAAGCTGTGGCCTGATTGGTTGTATTCTGCTTCGCGGACGTGTAAAGATTGCGCGACACAATGCCGCCGGTAGCCAACAGGCCCACCGCCGCAACCGTTGCGGCGATCTTCATCAGCGAGGACTTGCTCGGCATGACGAAGGTAGATGATCGGGCGTGCTTGCTGTGGTTAGCCATTCTGCTCCTATACGCGCGTTCAGATCCTCGACGAATTCACGCATGCTCGGCATGCGGCGCGCTGCCACACGGGGCTTCGCCGGAAAGCGCGCATCTAACGAACAAGTTTACCTCACGCCATGGAAACCGGGCGGGCGTATATGTAACAGGCGGGCAGAGCAAGCGTAAGCAATAGGCGTGCAAAACAAAGGTGCCGTTGATGTTTGCCATCGAACGACACCTCTGAAATCGTTGTAATTTTTTAGCCTACTCCGCTTGCGCCTCAGCCTCTTCGGCGGCGGCCGCGTTGACGTCCAACGCCTTGGCCTGCGCGATCAGATCGTCCAGATCCGACGCACGCAACGCACCGGCCTGCTGGAACACGATCTGCTGGTTCTTGATCACCATCAATGTCGGCACAGCCTGTACCTTGGCCGCGGAAGCGAGATCCGGATTCTGGTCGATATCGACCTTGGCGAAATAAATGTCAGAATTCGCTTCGCTCGCCTTTTCGAACGTCGGACCGAATGCGCGGCACGGACCGCACCAGGTCGCCCAAAAATCCACGAATACCAGATCGTTGGATTCCACGATCTGATTGAAATCCTTGGAAGTGACTGCATGCGTTGCCATGATTGCTCCTTGCTGTTCGTGCCATCGACGCGCGTGACGGGCTGTGCCCCTCGTATGCGATTGCTTTGGAGTATATAACCGTGCCCCAACCCTACGTATTCCCGGCATACGCAAGATCCGCTATCAGAGGAATCGTCTTCCAGCGCATGCTTTTCCAGCCAATTCACACAAGATGCGTGATAATGGGACTATGCCAGTGATGAATGATGAAGTGCCCGACGAGGGCGATTTCGATGCAGGCCGCCGTCGCGGAGAATTCGACGACATCACGCCGGAGGATTTCATCCGTGGAATAGGAAACCCTCCAGGATGGCTTGCTTCCGACGAAATCAACCGTATGCGCGGTGAAATGCCGATCCCATACGTGCTCGTGGTGCCGGTGCGCACCGACGATCTGGGACGCGTCTCACAGGTCGGATCGCTGCTGCGTGTGTCTGACGACGGCAGCATCGAACGAACGCTGATCGCCGGCCGCGTGCTCTACCACGAATCGTTGCGTGAGGCCGTGGCACGCAATATCGCCAAGGATTTGGGAGATATCGCGCTGCCGCAGTTGCCAGTGAGCCTACAGCCGTTCACCGTGGCTGAATTTTTCCCGACGCCCGGACTGTCCGACTATTTCGATTCCCGTCAGCATGCGATCGCATTGTGTTATGTGGTGCCGATTGCAGGCGATTGCAAGCCGCAGGACGAGACGCTTGACGTGGAATGGGTCAATCCGAACAGTGAGATCCTCGACACTTTCGTCAACCAGATGAGCAACGGATATGGCACGATTGTGCGTCAGGCGATCGCTTGGACCGGCAAATAGGCTGCGAATACATGCAACAACAGGGGAGAGCAACGGAGGAGCGCATATGACAATCGAATTGCATAACAATGTGTATTGCGAGGGTGAGGGGATTCCCGTGGTGCTGGTGCACGGGTTCCCCGTGGACCACCGCATGTGGAACGAATGCGCGGATGCGTTGAAAACGACCGCTGCGGAACATGGCATGAAACAGTTCCCGATTTGGGCTCCAGACATGCCCGGCGCGGGAGAAGGGCCGATTCCTTCCGACGAGAACAGTGGAGGCAAAGACGCGGACGGCGCTTTCCCCAACGGTTTGGACCGTATGGCCGATGCTTACGTCGACCTGTTGCACGCTGCCGGATACGACAAGGCGATTTGGGTGGGTCTTTCGATGGGTGGCTACCTGATTCTCGACATTCAGCGTTTGCACCCCGAAGCCGTCGCCGCACTGGCATTATGCGACACGAAGGCCGCAGCTGATTCCGAGAAGATGCGTGCGAAACGCATCGCGATCGCCGAGGAATGCGAATCGACGGGCACACACGAACCGGTTATGGGATTCGCCGCCGCCACGTCTGAGGATTCAACCATCAAACAGTCGGACGCCTACCGCGAACAGTTCACTGCATGGATCAACGAGCAGCCAGCCGAAGGCATCGCTTGGCGTGAACGCATGGCGGCCGGACGCCCGGACCTGAACGATGTGCTGTCGACGATTACAGCGCCGGTCGCGGTGATTTGTGGCGACAAGGATCCGTCGAGCCCACCGAGCGTGATGGCACCGATCGCCGATGCGATGACGGCTACGAGCACGGATATGACGGTGGTGTTTGATTGCGGTCATTTCAGCGCTTATGAGCATCCGCAGGCGGTCGCCGACGCGCTGCTTGCATTGGTGCGCAGAGTGCAGTAGCCGATATTCCCGCAGCTACCGTCAATAGCGCAATCAGATATACAAAAAATATAAAGAAAATACGATTTATATAGAAAAATATATCTTCCATATATCGTATTCAAGGAAAGAAGCAATCGATGAGCGTGTTCTCGCCACTGGCGCTGACCCAGGCACTGCCGTTCCTGCCACTTGCACAAGGCGACATCGACTATGAGGTTTCAAGACGCGACGAACCCGACCTGTTCGACACGGTGCTGCTGGAACCTGCCACGAAAGTCATTCTCATCAAAGACGGCATGGTGGCGGTGCCACACGGACAAGGTGCCATCGCGGACTACGCCAACGTGCACATGCGTTTGGCACAGCTGCCCGGAGACTACGTGGCGGCGGAACTGCACACGCATCCGACGGCGTTCGCCATATTCCTCGGCTCATATGGCGGCAAGCGTGACGAGCATGTGGTGGCCGTTGACGTGTCTCGTGTGAAGGCTGTAGAACCGGTGGCTGCGAGCAGCGAGCATATGGGCGCGGACGACGCGTTCGACGAACAGCGCGAACCGGAAGAGAAAACGTCGAAATCGCTGTTGGAAAACGCGGCGGAACGATTCGACTGGGTTGACCTGCGTGGTTTCGCTCCGCACGCCAGCGCACGCGAAGCAGGCCAGGCCACAACGGCGATCTCGCTGGGCGTATGGCATGCGCGTCAACGCCATTGCCCCACATGCGGCGCCCCGACCGAACCCGCGTTGGGTGGATGGGCGCAGCGGTGCACCAGCGAAGCGGATGGCAAACGGCTGCTGTTCCCCAGAGTGGAACCGGCCGTTATCACGGCGATCGTGGACCATGATGATCGTCTGCTGCTGCAGCACAACAGCGCATGGCGCAATACTGGCCTGTATTCCGTGTCCGCAGGCTTCGTGGAGGCGGGTGAGAACCTGGAGCACGCATGCCGGCGCGAAGCCAAAGAGGAGGTCGGCATCGACCTCGGCGAACTCAAATATTTGGGATCGCAGCCATGGCCATTTCCAGCCTCGCTCATGATGGCGTTCAAAGGCGTGGCCAATACCACCGACGTGCACGTGGACGGCAATGAGACCCTGCAGGCGCGTTGGATGACCCGAGACGAGTATATGAACGAGCTGGTAGCAGGGCGTATGGAATCCCCCGGAAAGGCCACCATAGCCCGCTACATGATCGAAGAATGGCTCGGCCACGATTTGCCGTAACAAGTTTCGGTCCAGCGCTATGGGAAATGCACGTGATTAACGTAGAATGAGTTTTCATGAGTGAAGAAAACGAAAACAAGCCGAATCTGGACGTTCCCGAGCATCTCGAATACTCCGACGAGCATGTGTGGGTGGACGCCTCCACCGAACCGGCCATGGTGGGCATCACCGAATATGCGGCCGACCAGCTTGGCGAACTCGTATACATCGATCTGCCGGAAGTCGGCACCGAAGTGCAGGCCGGCGACGAAGTGGCGGAATTGGAATCCTCCAAAGCCGTCACGCCGTTGGTCACTCCAGTGGCTGGCGTGATCCGCTATGTGAACAGCGAAGCGGCCGACGATCCGGGCATCGTCACCGGCGATCCGTATGGCGAAGGCTGGATTTTCAAAATCGAGCTTGAGGATGACGAACCGGGACTGCTTTCCTCTGAAGAATACGCCAACATCGTGGCGGAATAAACGGCTCGGCAAAACGTCTCGGAACAGGGGACCGCCTGCGAAATCAGGTATGAAATCGTTACCGTTCCCTGAATAATCCCTGATTTTCACGGCTGGGGCACCAAGGAGTTCGGCAATCGCCTTTATAGTGGGGATATGACCGAACCACAGCCGTTGCCCCAGCGTGAACCGGATGCCATATCCGAAGATGACATGCCGACCGTGCCCATTCCCGCACGCAAGGTGGTCACCATCTTCGACGCCGCCTCGAAACATGAGCGCATCGAAGTCAAGCCTCCGCTGACACAGCTGTTCCGCCGTGCCGTTACCAGAGCGTTCAACGGATGGGTGACGGTCTCGACAAACATGGTACGCAATCTCAACTGGTATCCGCGCGTGGAACCGTATGTCGGCTATGGTACCGAACATTACTCGCGCCTGATCTGCCGAACCGTGTACGGCCCATTCAAACGACAGGCGGGCCGTCTGACCCGAGGCATACGTGCCATGCTCACCATCCCCTCGCCGCATACGAAGGTGCGCATTGCCATCGACGGCATGCCCCTGGAAACCGTGCAGGTGGGGATGTCGGAAGTGTATGACGAAGTGGATGCGCAGCGCAATGTTTCCAGCGAATTCGTCGCATCCGATTCAGCAGGCTATCTCGATCTCGTGGCCGAGCATTCGCTCGAACCGGGCGTGCACGACGTGTCATACAAGGTGCGCAGCCGCAAGCCGGTCAAAGCCAACCTGTTCACCATTCCCAGTGGTACGAAAGTCGGTGTGATCTCCGACGTGGACGACACCGTCATGGTCACGCAGGCGCCAAGCCTGATGAAAGCGGCCTACAATCTGCTGCTGCTCGATCCGAAGAAGAAAATGCCGGTTGCGGGCATGAACCTGCTGTTCAACCGCATTGCGGACATGTTTCCGGACGCCCCGTTCTTTTACCTGTCGACGTCGCCGTGGAACGTGGAAAGCTCGATCAGGCATTTCATCGCCGACCATGGATTCCCGGAAGGACCGCTGCTGCTGCGTGACCTCGATCCCCGCCCGAAAACGTTCATTCCTACCGGAGTGCAGCACAAACTCGAGTATGCCGAACAATTGATGGCTGATTTCCCTGATATGAAGTTCATTCTGATCGGCGATGATGGGCAGAAGGATCCGACCACGTACGCCACGATTGCACGTCGGTATCCGGGTCGTGTGCTTGCGATCGGCATCCGGCAGCTGTCTCCACGCGAGGCCGCCGGTAATCTCGGCACCGTTGCGGGGCGTGCGGCCACGCAGCCGATTCCAGTCACCGACGTTCCTGTATTCACGGGAACGACTGGATCGAATCTGATGAGAACCATGCTGCCGTTCCTGAAACAACAGCTGGGCGTCTGACGTTTTTCTTTCAACTTGCAGCAAGGGGGATGCGCGTTGCGCTGGATTGGGACCGCGATGCCGGTATAATCGCCTGCATGACTGATTTTCGGGGTGAACAGGGCGCAACGGGCGCGCAGGAAAGCGGCAAGAGCCGTCAGGGCCGTCTGGACGAATGCGGGATGCCGATCGCGAAACGCGTGCCAACGAAGCGCGTGTTCCACGGCGACACCTTCATCGACGAGTACGAATGGCTGCGCGACAAGGAATCGCAGGATGTGCAGGATTACGTCGCCGCACAGAACCGGTATTGCGAACAGCGCATGGAAGCGTTGAAAAACCTACGCACCACATTGTTCGACGAGTTCAAATCGCACGTACAGGAAACTGACATGTCCGTGCCGACGCGCATGGACGGCTACTGGTATTTCACACGCACCAAGGAAGGCCAGCAGTATGCGGTGCAATGCCGTGTGCCGATCCGAGGCGCAGACGATTGGGATCCGCCGACCATTGAGATCGGCGTGCCCATGGATGGTGAGCAAGTGGTGTTCGACACGAATGCCGAAGCGCAAGACCACGATTTCTTCCGCGTCGGCGGCATGGATATTTCCAAAGATGGACGTTGGATGCTGTACGGCACTGATACCAGCGGCGACGAACGTTACGATTTCCGTATTCGCAACATCGAAACCGGCGATGAGCTGCCGGAAGTGTTCGAAGGCATTGGCGGCGCCTGCTTCACACCGGACGCGCAATGGGTGTTCTATGTGCTGCTCGACGACGCATGGCGTCCATATGCGGTGATGCGTCACCGCGTTGGCACTCCCATCACCGACGATGTGGAGGTGTATCGCGAACAGGATGAACGATTCTGGGTGGGCATCGGCCTGTCGTTCGACGAACGCAATCTGGTGATCGGCACCGGTTCGAAAACCACCACCGAAGTGCTGCTGCTTTCCACCGACGATCCGGAAGGTGAATTCCGTGCGTTCATTCCGCGCGAGCCGGATGTGGAATACGATGTGAGCTTCAGCTGTTTTGAAGGTGCCGGCGAGCACGGCGAGGACATTCCGCTCGCTGTGGTCTACCATAATGCGTTGAACCCGAATTTTGAAATCGATGTGATCGACATGCGTTCGCATGAGCCTCCATACCGTTTGGGCGAGGGTGTGCGTGTGGCCGTTGGCTCGCCGTACGGATGCGAGCATGGTGACGATGTCGAACCGGGCGCTTCTTCGATGCCGATTGGCACACCGTATTCGAATCCTTGCAATCCCGCCATTTTGCAAGGTGCGCATGGTCTTGGCATCGAGGGAATTTCGATTCACCGGCATTATGTGGCGTTGCAGTACCGTGCGGAAAGCCTGGCGCATATCGCGGTGATGACGAAGGATGCGGCCGCGGAGGATTTTCTTGCAGGGCGACCGTGGCGGTTCACCGAGTTGGTTCCGCACGCGTTGGAAGGCGATTGGGATGTTGACGAGTCGGTGGACGAGATCAACGTGGAGCGTGCCGAAGTGTGGGGCGCGCTCGACCAGTTGGCCGCTGCGCAAGGCGAAGGGTCGGCCGTGCATGGGATTTCCCGCAAGGCGATGACCTCGTCGGATGGCGCGACCGCCGATGCGATGCCGGGGGAGACCCGGCGTTTGTATTCGATCGGGCTGGGAGGTAATCCTTCATATGATGCGCCCCGTATACGCTACTCGTTCGCCAGTTACACGCGTCCCGGTGAGCTGCATGATATCGATCCGGCAACCGGCGAGGATCGCCTGTTGAAGCGTGCCACCGTGCTTGGTGGATTTGAGCCGCGCGAATATATGGAGCGCCGAGTGTGGGTTACCGCCCGCGATGGCGAACGCATTCCCGTTTCCTTGGTGTGGCGTCGTGACGTGCCTGCTTGTGATTCGGCGATGTTCGTTACTGGTTATGGCGCGTATGAGATCAGCTCGGATCCGGGATTCTCGGTGTCTCGTATCAGTATGCTTGATCGTGGTGTGCTTTATGCGGTGCCGCACATTCGCGGCGGCGGTGAGATGGGTCGTGCCTGGTATGAGCAGGGGCATTTGCTCAATAAGAAGCATTCGTTTGAGGATTTCGTTGATGCCGTGCGTGCGTTGCAGCGTGCCGGTTTGGCGTCGCCTGTTCGCACGGTGGCCGATGGTGGTTCCGCCGGTGGCTTGTTGATGGGTGCTGTGGCGAATATGGCTCCTGAATGTTTTGCCGGTATTGAGGCGGATGTGCCTTTTGTGGATGCGTTGACGTCGATTCTTGACCCGTCGTTGCCGTTGACGGTTACGGAGTGGGATGAATGGGGCGATCCGTTGCATAATGCAGACGTGTACAGGTATATGAAGGGATATACGCCGTATGAGAATGCGCCGGCTGATGCGAATGATGCTCGAGTTGCGGTTTTCCCGAAGATTTTCATCACCACGTCGATGAATGACACGCGTGTGCTGTATGTGGAGCCGATGAAATGGTTGGCTCGCCTGCAGCGTGCCGGTGTGGATGCTGTGGCGAAGATTGAGGTCGAGGCCGGTCATGGGGGTACGTCCGGAAGGTACAAGCAGTGGGAGGAGATCTCCTATGAGAATGCCTGGTGCCTTGGCGTGATGGGTATTACCAGCTGATTAGGTTGTGCGATTTGTGAGATTCGTATGATTCATACTTTTCGTGTGTTTCATACAGGAAAGCGGCATGGAGTGTCCATTAGTTGAGCGTTACGCGTCCACGTGCTGATTCGTTGACTAGAGTCGCGTGCTATGAGTGATTCTGCAAAGAAGTACACCATCGCCGTCATTCCGGGCGATGGCATTGGCAAGGAAGTGACTCCGTGGGCTCAGAAGGCTCTGGAGAAGGCGGCCGAGGGCGTCGCCGAATTCGATTACGAGAATTTCGATCTTGGTGCTGAGCGTTATCTGCGTGACGGTGCAATTCTTCCGGAAGAGGAAGAGGAGCGCATCAAGAAGACCGACGCGATTCTGCTGGGTGCCGTCGGCGATCCGCGTATCAAGGCCGGCATTTTGGAGCGTGGCCTGCTGCTCAAGCTCCGCTTCGATCTCGACCAGTACGTCAACCTGCGTCCTTCCAAGCTGTACAAGGGCGTGACCTCCCCGCTCGCCAATCCGGGCGACATCGACTTCGTTGTGGTGCGTGAAGGCACCGAAGGCCTGTACTGCGGTGCCGGCGGAGCGGTGCGTCGCGGTACTCCGAACGAGGTGGCCACCGAAGTCTCCATCAACACCGCCTACGGTGTGGAGCGCGTGGTACGTTACGCCTTCCAGCTGGCCATGAAGCGCAGGAAGCATGTGACTCTCGTGCACAAGAAGAACGTGCTCGTCAATGCGGGCGACATGTGGCAGCGCATCGTAGACAAGGTTGCCGAGGAATATCCGGAAGTCTCCCACGACTATCTGCACATCGACGCGACCACCATCTTCATGGTGTCCAATCCGTCTCGTTTCGATGTGATCCTCACCGACAACCTGTTCGGCGACATCATCACCGACGAGGCCGGTGCCGTGGTCGGTGGCGTTGGCTATTCCGCTTCCGGATGCATCAACGCTTCCGACGAATACCCGTCCATGTTCGAACCGATCCACGGTTCCGCACCGGATATCGCAGGCCAGAACAAGGCCAATCCAACCGCCGCGATCCTTTCCGCAGCCATGCTGCTGCGCCACCTCGGTTTCGATGAAGCCGCAGCCAAGATCGATGCGGCCGTCGAAGCCGACATTGAGGAACTGGGATCCACCACCCGCTCCACCGACGAGGTCGGACGCGACATTCTGGCCCGCATGTGACGGTCATGATCCGGATTATATGATTTTGCCGGATTTGTTTGCCTGTTGAGACGCCCGTCGAATCGAGTTTCACGCTTGATTCGACGGGCTTCACGCATATTCAAGGGGATTTCAGGGATTGCTTTCAGGGTGGATGAAGGAAATAAGGCAAATTATGGGATATTGTTGGAACCATGAGTGACAACAATGCCGGCTACAACGATTCCGACCAAGACAACTATTACGCTTCGAATAATTCGGCCCAAGCTGATTTCGGACAATTCCAGGATGGCCGCAATCAGCCTGCAGCGCAACCGTACAATCCCAACCCGTATGCATCGCAGCAGCCTGCGCAACCTGCACAGCCCTTCTACGGACAGCCGACGTACGGGCAGCCGGATTACACACAATCGGCGCAGCCCCCCTATTATCAGCAGCAGGCGCAGCCCCGATACGAGCAGCCCTCATACAATCAGCCGCCAATCTACGCGCAGCAGACCTACTATCAGGCGGCCCAACAGCAGCCCGGCTACGGTTACGCGCAGAAGTCGAAGATCGTCGCCGGCTTGCTCGGCCTGTTCCTCGGTGGCCTCGGCGTGCATAACTTCTATCTGGGATACACCGGCAAGGCCGTGGCTCAGCTGTTGCTGACCCTGATCGGATGGATCATCCTTATCGGACCGATCATTTCCGGAATCTGGGCTCTGATCGAATCCGTCCTCATCCTGTGCTCCAGTTACGGGTCTAACTGGCACCGCGATGGGCGCGGCCAAGAGCTCCAAGATTGATGAGCAGAGGCCTGTACAAGCAGCCGGGCGGCAAACTCGTAGGGGTTTCCGTCCGGCTTTCTGATGCTGTTCCAGCATATTCCCGCGAATGCGCAAGTTCCACCCAATCCGTGGAACAATGCCGGATCGACGGCGATTTCTTTCTTGACGGCGATGACAAGGATTCCCGCCGACTATTGCAGGATTTGGAAAATTTGCTGCAAAGCCAGCAAAGCGCGTCCGCACGCGACATTACGCGACGATTGCAAGCGATTACCGCGAACTATCCGAACGTGCGATTGGTGGGTATGACGGAAGAAGGCATCGCCATCGCTTTCCTCCGCGCAATCACAGGCAGCGAATCGCGCAATGCGGAAGATGCAACGAACAACGGAAATATCGCGCGGTCTACGAAACAATATTCCGGGAAACAACCGGAAATGCATAATGCGCTGACACAAGAGGAATATCTGGAACGCTGGCGGGTCCTGAAACCGACCGTCATCCACGACAAACCGCGAAATCCAAATGAACAAATGGAAACCGACATCGCATGGGCGCGCGAAGTGGCGGCAGACAAACGCGAACCCACGCTGCGGATCTGGGAATGGGCCGCTCCGGCGGTGGTCATCGGCAAATTCCAGTCGATCGAAGACGAAGTCAACATGGCGGTCGCGCAGAAGGAAGGATTCACCGTGGTCCGACGTTGTACTGGCGGCGGGGCGATGTTCATCGAACCGGGTAACACCATTACCTACTCGCTATATGCGCCGCTCGATTTCGCCCAAGGCATAAGCATCGAGGAATCATACCGGCTCTGCGATTTCTGGCTGGTGCGCGCGCTTAAGGAACTCGGGCTCGACGTACGATTCGCCGGTCTCAACGACATCGCCACGCAATACGGCAAACTCGGCGGAGCCGCGCAACGTCGCTTCACGCCAGCAGAGGGAGGGCCTGGCGCCATACTGCACCACGTGACCCTCGCCTACGATATCGACGCGGAAAAAATGGGGCGGGTGTTGAACACCTCACGCGAGAAAATGTCGGACAAAGCAGTGAAATCAGCGGTAAAACGAGTCGATCCAATGCGCTCGCAGACGGGCATGAGCCGTGAAGACGTGGTTGAACGGCTGCTCGACGCCGCCAGGCGAGTTACAATGTAGCCCGATGGTCGAAGCCGCCCTGATGTCAAGGGCGATGAGAACGTTACGAGAGCTTGATGTTCCGTGAGGGCATGTGGAATCGTAGCAAGCTTTCGAAGCCGCGGCAGCGCGCCTGGCAACACGCCTGTCGGCGTGCCCAGAGGATGTGCCTATGAACGGAGGTGCGACAAATGGCTACGCCAAACGAGACCAATAGTGGACCCAGTGGCGAAAGCGCGACGTTGCTGCACACTGCGTTGTTCAAGCAGGTTTCTTCCGAAGAGGCGGAGGAACTGCTGCCGCATCTGCAGCATGCCGAATACAACAAGGGCGACTATATTTTCCGCGAAGGCGACACCGATCATCGCATGTATCTGCTGGAACGCGGGCGAGTCAAACTGATCCGGCAATCGTCCGACGTGTGCAGTTGTTGAGCATTCATGCGTACGGCGAAGTGTTGGGCGAGATTCCGGTGTTCGATCCGCACGGTGGGCCGCGCACCGCGTCCGCCGTGGCCATGACCAATGACACGAAAGTCGTGTGGCTTGAGCATGACGCCCTGTTCGCATGGCTTGACGAGCATCCGCGCGTGGCTGTCGACATGCTTCAGGTGCTCGCGCATCGCATGCGTGACAACAACGAGCGCATTTCGGAACTTGTGTTCATGGACGTACCGGGACGTTTGGCAAAAACGCTGCTGAATCTGGCATCACGTTTCGGTGAGCCGGTCGAGGCGGGGCTGAAGGTGCCGCATAATCTGACGCAGGAAGAAATGGCGCAGCTGGTTGGTTCGTCACGCGAGACGGTGAACAAGGCGCTGATGGATTTCGCCAACCGCGGATGGATTGCGCGTGAAGGCCGTTCCATCATCATCTACCAGCCGGGTATGCTTATTCGGCGATCGAGACGATAATTTTCGACTATTTTCCAGCGTTTTTCAAGTTTTACGGTTGTTTGTGAGAAACCCGTGACGCCTGCGGGCGAGCGGTTGATTAGTAGACCCACCACTTTAGAATGGGCACCATGCCCGAAAAGAAGACTTTGACCGTTCAACGTGTGCTCGCACTCGTGATTGCCTACATCACGCTGAGTGTGGGTGGCGGCGTGGCCGCCAGTTTGTTCCTCCTACCGGCGGTTTTCGGCGCGAACAGCGTCGCCAAGGCGGTTATTCCGTCGCTGTCGGTCGAAGGTATTGATTTTGATGTGACCAGCCTGCCGCAGAAGTCGACCATGTACGCTTCCGATGGCACCACGAAAATCACCGAATTCTGGGATCAGAATCGTGAAGTCGTGCCGTTGAAGAAGATTTCCAAATACATGCAGCAGGCCGTGGTCTCGCGTGAAGACAGACGATTCTTCACTCACGGCGGCGTGGATGTACAGGGTGTGTTCCGTGCGTTCGTCCAAACATACATGAAGGGCGACCATCAGGGCGGTTCCTCCCTTACCCAGCAGTATGTCAAAAACGTGCTGATCCTGCAGGCGCAGCAGGATAACGATCCGATTGCGCAATACCATGCGTCGGAAGATACCATCGCACGAAAATTGAGGGAAATGCTGATTTCCGTGCAAATGGAGAAGCAGTATTCCAAGCCTGAAATTTTGCAGGGATATCTCAATATCGCACAGTTCGGCGGCAATAGCCTCTATGGCGTGCAGGCGGCTGCGAAGCGGTATTTCAACACCACCGCAGACCAACTGAACATCGTGCAGTCCGCTACCATCGCGGCAATCACCAAGAATCCGAACGCGTACGATCCTTCCGTCGAATCGAACCAGCCGGAATCCGAGAAACAACGCAATATCGTGCTGCAGCTGATGAACGAGCAGGGCTATATTTCGGATGCGGAATATCAGGAAGCGGTCAATACTCCACTCGCGGATACACTTGATGTCCAGCCTATTTCCACCGGTTGCATGGCCGCGGATTATGATGCGGGCTATTTCTGCGATTATGTTGTGCATAAGATTTTGAATTCCAAGGAATTCGGCAAGACCAGCGAGGACAGGGAAAGGCTGCTGAAAGAGGGCGGTCTGAAGATCGTCACCACGTTGGATATCGATGCCAACACCTTGTTGAACGAAACCGCGCGCAACACCATTCCACCGGAAGATTCCTCCGGCATGGAAATCGTGATGGCGTCCGTCAAACCGGGCACCGGAGAAGTGTTGGGCTTCGGTCTGAATCGAACGTATGATGCCACCGAAGCGGCGCAGAACGACCAGACCAGGGATTCCATGAACTATGCCGTGGACCGAGAAGACGGCGGTGGCATGGGCTTCTCCATCGGCTCGTCGTGGAAGCCTATCAATCTGGTGGCATGGATGGAAGCGGGACATTCCGTCAACGAGAACCTGCAGACGACCACGAGGTATTCGACCTCGTTGTTCGCATGCGATCGTTATACCGGCGGCACTGATTCGTGGAACGTCACCAACGCAATAACCAATGGAACGGTGAATCCGGAAACGCCGGCATTGGCTTTGGCAAGGTCTCATAACACCACGCAGGCTTCCATGGGATCCATCATAGGCTTGTGCAAGATTGCCGATACCGCAACTGAACTTGGCTATCATGATGCGAATACTGGTGAGACGCTCGACAAGACCTCATCATTCGTGCCTGCCATGATGGTCGGCAACGTCAACGTGTCCCCGCTGACGATGGCAAGCATCTTCTCTGTATATGCGTCCAATGGCGTGCAGTGCAATCCGATTGCGCTGAAGCAGGTGACTGATGTGGACGGCAATGATATCAAGGTGCCTTCTGCGAACTGCCATCAGGCGGTTGATCCGGAAATCATTCAAACGCTTGCTTGGGCCATGAATCAAGGCGTTGTTCGTCCTGACGGCGCAGGCGGTGTGGCACAGCTGGCCAATGGACGTAAGACCTTCGCCAAGACCGGTACCCACGAGGATCAGCTAGTTACGACAGGTGGTTTCATTCCGAACCAGATCGCTACATTCGTGCTCGTCGGTGACGTGCAGAACCCGGTTGGACACCCGATTGCGAATATCGCTATCAACGGCCAATACCACAGCTATTGGGATGGTTCTACCATCGCGGCCCCGGCATGGCGTGACTTTATGAATGCTTATGCTGAACGCAAACAGCTGCCGATTGACAATGATTATGGGCAGCCTGCGGCCAAGTATTCCGCAACATCCAGCACGGTCACCAGGATCGGCGGTGGAAGGCAGAATGCCACGCAGCAGCAAAGCACAATCATTCAGCAGCAGAACCAGTCGCTTCAGCAGCAAAGCCAGCAGAACGACCAGCAGGATGATTAGGATCAGCAGCAGACTGAAGATGAGTGACGCTTCCGCAATTCAGTGAATGGAAGTGAACAATCAATGAACGCCCGCCATGTTCGGCGGGCGTTCTGCGTAGAATGCAGATAGTGCCGGTTCTATGGCACGAGATTCCCAGAGAAGCACAAGGGAAATACAAGAAGAAGGTTCAGCTGATCGGCATGAAGCCAGTAGACGCGACCGGAGGGGAGCTACTACGATGAGCGAAAACGAAAAGAAAGCGAAGCGGTCGAAGAAGGTCAAAACCAATGGCACGGTTGGCCTGTTCGATCCTATGACCTTGCGTGGCGTGACCGTGCGCAACCGCATCTGGCTGCCGCCGATGGACACGTATTCCGCGTTGGCCCAGGATGGCCTGCCCACGCCATTCCACTACCAGCATTATGTGTCGCGTGCCATGGGCGGTTTCGGCATGATTATCGTGGAAGCCACCGCAGTGGCGCCGGAGGGCCGTATTTCGCCGTGCGACTTGGGATTGTGGGCCGACGAGCAGATGGATGCATGGCGTTGGATCGTTGCCGATACGAAGGCCGCCGGCGCCACCATGGCGGTGCAGCTCAACCATGCCGGACGTAAGGCCTCCACCGGCTGCTTCTCCATTGGTTTCGAGCATGAGAGCGTGCCGGAGGAGCAGGGCGGTTGGAAGACCGTGGGGCCAAGCGCCAACGCGTTTGGTTCGCTGACTAAGCCTCGCGCGTTGACCGTTGACGAGATCCATGCCATTGTCGACCAGTTCCGCGATGCCGCTTGGCGTGCTTATGATATCGGCTTTGACGCGGTGGAAATTCATGCGGCCCACGGCTATCTGCTGTCTCAGTTCCTCGATCCACTGATCAACGAGCGTGAGGATGAGTATGGCGGATCGTTCAAAAACCGCATCCGCATGCTGGTCGAGGTCGTGGACGCCGTGCGTTCCGTCGTGCCCGACACCATGCCGGTGCTGGTGCGCGTTTCCGCAACCGACTGGGCCGCCGGCGGTTGGGATCTCGACCAGACCGTCGACCTTGCCAAAGTGTTGAAGGAGCATGGCGTCGATCTGGTGGATGTTTCCACCGGAGGCATGATTCCGGGTGTGGCCATTCCGGTCAAGCCCGGCTATCAGGTTCCGTTCTCGGAGCAGGTGCGTTCGCGAGCTGGAATCCCAACCACGGCGGTCGGTCTGATCACCAAGCCGAAGCAGGCCAAGAAGATCCTCAAATCCGGTGCCGCCGATGCCATCGAAATCGGACGTGCGGCATTGCGTGATCCGAACTGGCCGTTGCGTGCCGCAGCCAAGCTTGATATTCCGACCGAAAATGCGCCCTATCAGCCGCAATACGTGCGAGGCGCGTATTAATGGAGCCGATAGATTGGATTATCGTCAGATAAATATCAGATAAAAATAGGCAGTATCGGCAATCGCAATAAAATAATGCGCCCCGTACCATGGTATTGGTTGCGGGGCGCATTATTTTGCTGCTTTCGTTTATCGGGAATCCGGCTGAAATCAGGCGTCGATGCCGACGGCCTGGCTGACGTGGTCGAAACCGTCGCGCTTGAGCAGTTCGGCGAGACCGCGCTTCAACACGGTGATCTGCTGCGGGCCACGGTACATCAGCGAGCTGATGAACATCACCAACGACGAGCCGGAACGGATCTTCTCATAGGCCTGCTGCGGAGTGAACACGCCGCCGATGCCTGCGATCGTGAAACGGTCGCCGTACTCGCGGTACACCTGCTTGATGCGTTCGTTGCTGGCCTCATAGCAAGGCGAGCCCGACAATCCGCCTTCCCAATCACGCGGGATGCTCATGCCGGTACGATCCTTCTGCAGGTTCGCGATCGACAGGCCCTGCACGTTGTGCCCGGCAAGCACGTCAAGCAGTTCCTTGAACTCTTCCCAGCTCTTGTTCAACGGCAGTTTCACCAGTGTGGGCTGTGGGCGTTCGATCTTGTCGAGTTCGGTGAATAGTTTGTCGAGCGCCTCCGGGCTTTCGTTGAACGGTTCGCCGGCCATGGTGTTCGGGCAGGAGATGTTCACTTCGACCATGGCGGTGCGGCCGGTGGCGCGGCGCATCGAAGTGCAGTAATCCTCGATGCCTTCTTCCAAATCGCCGGTTTTGTTGTCGTTCGTGCGGGCGATGGACACGGAAATCTGCATGTCGCGAGCTTTTGTCCAAGCCTGCTCCGCACGAGGAACCACGATTTCCGATCCCTCATTGGCAAGACCGACGTGCACCATCATCGAATCGTATTCAGGCAGACGATGGAACCATGGCCTCGGATTGCCGGGGCAGGGGCGAGACGTGGTGGAGCCGACTGTTTCGAAGCCGAAACCGGCATTGTCGAGCAAGACCGGCATCTCGCAGTTCTTGTCAAGACCGGCGGAAAGACCGAACGGATTGACGAAGTCGATGCCCATCACATTGGTTTCCAGCACCGGGTCGGAATAGTTGAGCATTTCACGGCACGCCCACATCAGCGGAGGAATGTTCTTGGTGATCTTGCAGAACTGGATCATCTGGTCATGCGCCACGTCGGGCGTTTGATTGAAGATGAAATACGGCTTGATGATGTGTTTGTAGCCGAAGGTGAAGAGATCGGTGGTGGCTTTGTTCACCGCATCGTGCCAAAAATTCTCAGAAACGTACGTCATGGTTCACCATTCTCGCACCGTTTGCCGCAAGAAGGCAACATGGTGATTGGTTGCATTGACGGAACGTCGACGTTCGTTTTTGTGCGATTCGGAAGATTATGGGATATTCAAGTACATTTTTTGCAAGTAAAACACGCGAAGCGATCATCTCAGTTTTTATTCTGAGTGAACATGTGCGATAATGTTCGAATGATATCGTCACAACGTCAACATTTGATTTTGAGCAGGTTGCGTACCCGCGGTGCAGTGCGTATCACCGCATTGTCCAAGGAATTGGGCGTTTCCGCCATGACTATCCGCCGCGATATCGCCGATCTGGCCGACAAGGGTCTGCTGAAACGAGTGCACGGCGGTGCCGTCACTACCAGCACGCTGCTGAGCGAGCCGCTGTTCTCTGTAAAGTCGCAGATGGACATCGGCCTCAAAGACGCCATCGCGCAGGAAGCCATCAAATATGTGGCGCCCGGCGACGTGATCGCCGTCGGCGGCGGCACCACGGCATACGTATTCGCGCAACATCTGCTTGAATCGCAGCAGTCATCGGGCATCACCATTCTCACCAACTCCATTCCGGTGGCGGAACTGGTGCAGGCGCTGGAATCGAAAGACGTGGAAGTCATCGTGACCGGCGGCGTGACCACCCGATCCAACTCGCTCGTAGGGCCGATCGCTGACAAGGTGGTGGCTTCTCTGCGCGTCAACACGGTCTTCCTGGGCACGCATTCCGTGTCCATTCCGCGCGGCTTCCTCATGCCGAACTCGCTTGAGGCCGCGACCGATATGGCAATGATGGACATTGCCGATCGAACTATAATTTTGACCGATCACACAAAGTGGAGCTGCACATCATTGTCGCTTTTCGCACGCTTCGACCAAGTGGACACGGTCATTACCGATGATGGACTAGACCCCGATTCGGTTGGGAAAACAAGGGATTTGGTTAAAGAGCTCGTGCTGGCGCACCAGACCGAGCCTATTCAGGAAGGTGAATAACCATAATGAGTGAATTCGCAAACTACACTCCGGGAGAGTACGCGAAGGAACACATTCGCATCACGCCGACCACGCTCGCCGATGGCCGTGCGTTCTTCTACCTCGACGATGATCCGGAATATGTTTCCGGCGCGAAGACGCGCGAACTGAACGATCCTCGTCAGCTGGCATACCGCTTCTCCAACCAGCTCAACGCAGCCGGTGAGGAGGTGCCGTACGCCGCTCCGGAAATGCGTCGCGATCCACTGACCGGCGACTGGATTCCGATGGCGACCGCACGCATGAACCGCCCGATCACCGCAGGACCGGGTGCCACCGCCAAGGGCAACCCGCTGGCCGCACGCAAGCCGGGCGACCCGTACCAGGACGGCGAAGTACCGGACACCGACTACAACGTGGTCGTGTTCGAAAACCGCTTCCCATCGATGGTTCGCGTGCCGGGCCGTTCCGAAGCCGTGGAATACGTCAACGGCAACC
>ENA-ORRR01000380-ORRR01000380.1-human-gut-metagenome-genome-assembly--contig:-NODE-380-length-43581-cov-4.47811_pt1 | contig 43581 bp, 38 predicted proteins | sample MGYA00242182_ERZ509148 | MGnify/ENA primary metagenome ERZ509148 (study PRJEB26280, sample SAMEA2338674) | human gut metagenome | biome: human gut; feature: human-associated habitat; material: faeces... | reverse complement strand
TGGGCAGAAAGTAGGGCTGCCGCCCAGCAAAAATATTTGCTAATGCGACAGCCCCCACACCTTTTCTTTCAAGCACAGCTTTCCGTTGCAAATCTTAGAACTGCACAATCTCCTCAATCGGCTCTGCCTTTTCCACGTAATCTGCATAAAGCATCGGACCTTCGCCCTCATACTCCGGCATATACTCATATTCTACGCGGGCACGTACTTTGACCCAGTCTTTCGTCTCAAGCAGACGGGCATTTTTTGCCTTGCACATGAAACCTAAGAACGTCATATCTGCCTCGCAGCAGGTCATCGCCATACGTCCAGGAACAAAGTTGTTCTTCGGGAAATCCGGGGTTTTCAGTACCATGCCGGTAAATTCAACGGTCTTTCCACGGTAACGATCCGGTTTATCCATCGCATCAATATACCAGATACCATATGCCTCCGGCGGAATCTCGATCACTTCGGCATTGACATCAAATGGAAGATCCGCTTCGGTCACTTCCTCAATTTCGCCCTCTGCGTCCTCAAATACGATCTGAACCTGCGGGTTCATGCCCTTTAAAGTACGGCGGTATACATCCAGATCTTCGATCTCGTCGCAACGGTTCATGATAATCATTTCCGTGTTGCGGACCATGGCACCAATCAATGGTTTCATGTTCTGCAGGTATAAATCAAATGTGGAACCATCGATGATCGTGATCTGCTGATACAGATCCCAATCGTTCGGAAGTTTCAGGGCATCCAAATTCCACATACCGTTCCACTCCATCAGAACTCGCTCCGGATTGTAAAGAAGCTCCAGATCCTGTAGGTATTCCGGCGTCAGCTTTTCCGCTTCCTCTATATAGACAACCGCTGTATGAGTCTGCTTTAAAAGCTCCTCATCATACTCTTCCTCGCCCTCTTCGCAGACAATCAGAAGTGTTTTTCCTTCGGTCTGGAAATAATCCTGCTGCATTGTAAATTTAATAAACTGGGTTTTTCCAGCTTCCAGAAAACCATTGATGAGAAACAACGGCATCTTATCTTCATTCATAGTTCATTCTCCTTGTATTTACGCGTTGAACGCTGCCTTCAGACCCTCTTCGTCCAGCTCGGCACCGATCACGCACACCTTTCCGGTAAAATCCGGTGCTCCCTCACGGATCTCAGCCTGCTCCGGAACCATATCAAAATGCAGCCATACGCCCTTTTCTTCACTCGGAACCATGCCTTTCGCACGCAGAACCTCGCCGTATTTATCACCATAAGCCAGATCATCCAGAATCTTCTGCAGATCTTCTTTCTTCATCACGCCGACATTCTCCAAGCCCCAGCTTGTAAATACATCATCTGCATGATGGTGTCCTTCGTGATCGTGGTGGTGGTCATGGCAGCCACAGCCACACTCGTCATCATGGTCGTGATGATGATGCTCATGGTCATGATCGTGGCAGCCACAGTCATCATCATGGTCATGATGATGGTGCTCATGATCGTGATCATGCCAGCCACAGTCGCAGTCATCGTCATGGTGATGATGCTCATGATCGTGGTCATGGCAGCCGCAATCGCAGTCATCGTCATGATCATGATGGTGATGATGCTCATGCATATGCTCTCTTGCCTCTTTCATCAGCTCCTCTGCCATATCATCTTCCTGCTCGATCATCTCAAGAAGCTGTGCGCCGGTCAGCTCGCTGCATGGAGTGGTCACGATGGTTGCCTTTGCATTGTGCTGGCGAAGCATCTCAACCGCGCCCTGTACCTTCTTCGGATCCGCTACATCGGTACGGCTTAACACGATCGTGCCTGCATTTTCGATCTGGTTGTTGAAAAACTCACCGAAATTCTTCATATACATACGGCATTTGTTGACATCTACCACGGTAACCGCACTGTTTAACATAACCTCAATCTCAGAAGCTACATTTTTTACTGCATTCATAACATCAGACAGCTTGCCGACGCCTGACGGCTCGATGATAACACGATCCGGCTGATATTTGGTCAGAACTTCCTCGAGGGAACGTCCAAAATCGCCAACCAGGGAGCAGCAGATACAGCCGGAGTTCATCTCACGGATCTCGATGCCAGCGTCTTTTAAAAAACCGCCGTCAATGCCGATCTGTCCAAATTCATTTTCAATCAGAACTACCTTCTCACCTGAAATTGCTTCTTTTAAAAGCTGTTTAATAAACGTTGTCTTTCCTGCACCCAGGAAACCGGAAATAATATCAATCTTTGTCATTTTACTTACCTTCTTTTCTGTACAAATGTGTACTGACTGTAAATCATTGTCCGCCCGGTACCTGGCATCCCGGCAATGCATAGCTTTACATCGCCCGAATCTGCCGAAGTTCCGATCAGCCACTTATTATTTTACACAAATACCTAGTAAAGTCAAGCATCGGCAAAATCCCGTTACTGGGCGCGTGTGAACAGTAACGTTTTTAGCCTCACATATATGCAGCCTTTTTGAGACCAAAAACGCCCTATAAAGACACAGTAATCGTCCGCTTCCAGCTCGCCCCAGCATACACTGCCGTGATAAGCTCTGCCAGCCAGAACGCGTGCCAGACACCGGTAGGACCGATGATCCGGCTGAGCACAAATGCGATCGGAATGATAATCACAGCATAGCGCATCAGGGAAATTTTCAGAGATTTAAGTCCCATTCCAAGTCCCTCAAACGCGCCGGAAGCAATGACGGAAACCGTTGACATGACAAAGCCCGGGCTGATGAGCCGGAGCGCCGTTCTGCCAATCTCCACCGTCGAAGGCGTCTGCGTAAACAGCCCCATCAGGAAATCCGGCACCAGCTCGCCAAGCAGGGTTCCCGCTGTCATGATAATGCCAACAATCATGAAGGCCGCGCGGAAGATCTTTTTCACCCTCTCCTGCTCGCCTGCACCGTAATTGTAACCGATCAGCGGGCGCATTCCCTGCACCACACCGCTGGCTCCCTGATAAAGCAGTGCCTGCAGCTTGTAGTAAACACCCAGCACCAGAATATATACCTGCGAAAATGGTGCCAGAATCGCATTGAGCGCCGTCAGAAGCAGGGATGTCAGCGCCATATTGAGTGTTGCCGCGATTCCGACTGAATACATACCGCCGCAGATCTCCTTCGACGGACGCATTTCCCGCAGCGAAATCTCCACATTTAACGGTTTCATATGGTTTAAAATCAAGTAAAACAGCAGCGACGCCGTCTGCCCGATTCCTGTCGCCCACGCCGCACCGCGGATTCCCAGTTCCGGCATAGGGCCTAAGCCAAAGATAAAGATCGGGTCCAGCACGATATTGACGACGCATCCAATCAAGACGGCTGCCATCGATATTTTCATCTTTCCAACCGACTGGTAGACCTTTTCATATGCCATTCCCATCGTGTCGATCGTTGAAAACAGAAACACATTGTAAAAATACGTCAGTCCATAGGAAATCGTTACCTCATCGCTCGTAAACATCCGCAGGAAATACGGAATCACCGCCATTCCTAAAATCGTTAAAATCATTCCATGTAAGGCACTTAAAAATACTCCCTGCGATGCTGTCTGGTTCGCCATCCGTGTTTTTCCTTCGCCAAGGCGTCTCGCCACCATCGCATTGATACCAACGCCAAACCCAACCCCGGCTGCGTGCGCGAGGTTCTGGATCGGATAGACAAGCGAAACCGCCGTCATCGCGTCCTCACTGATCATTGCCACGAAAATGCTGTCCACGATATTGTAGAGTGCCCCGGCGATCATCGATATGATGACCGGGATTCCCATCGAAAGCAGCAGCGGGACAACTGGTTTTTCTTTCATGTAGGTCTGATCCATTTTTCCATCTCCATTCCCTTTTTTATTTTTCACTTTTCATGAGCGTTTCTGACACATTCTTCGCAGGAAAAAAACCTAGGTTTCTTCTGCAAAGCATTTCTTATCAAATAAAAAGAGACTACGGACTTTACTGTTTATCTCAGAAACAGTACAAACCCTATAGTCTCTTTAACGCTTAGACAAGCTATTCGATTTTCGTTTTCTATCGCCGACCAGCAACTCTGCAAGCTTTTGCTGGCGATCTGCCCATTCCGGCAACCGAATATTATTATAACCGCAAGCCATTTTATTTGTCAACCACTCCCCGGCAAATCATCGCGGCAAATTCCTGCTGCCACCACGTTTTCTTACGGCACTTTCGGTTCCAAAAGTGCCTACCCGTGAACAGAAACATGAGCATACAGAATGTGTATGTTTTACAAAAAAACATCCTATTTGCGGGCAGTAGCAGCTATCCCTCTCTGTATCAGCGAAAAGAGCAGAAACGCCGCCAGATCCACCACAACAACGCTCGCGCCCGCCGGTGTTGAGTACGTGTAGGACAGCACCATTCCTCCAAAGAAACAGATCAGCGACAGAATCCCCGATGCGATGACCACCCCCCGGAAGCTCTTGAACACCCGCATGGAGGTCAGAGCCGGGAAAATAATCAGACTGGAGATCAGCATCGCGCCCATCATCCGCATTCCAATCACGATCGTGATCGCGGTCAGAACCGCTATCAGCACGTTATAGAGCGACACATTGACGCCGGTCGCCTTGGCAAAGCTCTCATCAAAGGTAACCGCAAATACTTTGTTATAGCAAAAAAGATATAATCCAAGCACCACCATGGAAAGCACCGCTGCAAACTGGACATCTTCCCGGCTCATCGCGAGAATGCTTCCAAACATATAGCTGCTGACATCGGTCGTCATACCGGTTGTCAGGGAAGTTACGATAATACCGATTGCAAGCGCACTGGCCGAGATCATCGCAATCGCAGCGTCACTCTTTACTTTTCCATGTTCCGTGATCCGCAGCAGGAAAAATGCCGCCAGCACGACCACCGGAATCGAAACCTTTAAAGGTGACCAGCCTGCCGCCAGTGCGATCGAAAGGGATCCGAACGAAACATGGGATAAACCGTCTCCAATCATTGAGTAGCGTTTGAGCACCAGGCTGACACCCAGCAGAGAGGCACAGAGAGAGACTAAAAGACCGCCGATCAGCGCCCGCACCATAAACGGGTATGATAACATTTCAGATATAATTCCCATCTTCTACACCTCCTTCTCCGCATTTCTGTCTTTCAAATGCTGTTTCGTTTCAGAATCAGTTTCCGAACCCATTTCCGGCTTCTGCATCTTTCTGATTCCATCCTTCTGCATCGGCACTCCGCATCTGTGCCCCAGAGTTGCCAGCTCTTCCCGTCCCAGGAAAGAATGAGCAATCTCACTCTTCACATATTCTTTCATCGTACCCCAGAACAGCGGCTTCTGCCGCATCTGCAAAATTTTTCCTCCCTGATGCACAATATTTGCCATATCATGGGAAACCATCAGGATTGCAACCTTTTCTTCCTGATTCAGTTTCCGGATCAGCTGGTAAAAGTCCAGAATCGCCGACGGATCGAGTCCCGTGATCGGCTCATCGAGAATCAGCAGCTTATCCGTCGCACAGAGCGCCCGCGCGATCAGAACACGCTGTTTCTGACCGCCGGAAAGCTCTCTGAAACAGCTTTTTTCCAGATCGCGGATTCCCAGACGATCCAGATTTGCCCGCGCCTCTTTCTTTTCTTTCATCGAATAAAACGGGCGGCTGCCGCGTTTTCCCAGGCACCCGGAGATAACCACCTCAAACACAGTCGCTGGAAAGTCCTTCTGCGCGTCGGTCTGCTGCGGCAGGTAACCAATACCGGCTTTTTTTAATTCTTCCGAATATTCAATCCTGCCCGAAGTCGGTTTTAAAAGTCCCAGAATGCCCTTCATCAGGGTACTTTTTCCCGAACCATTTTCCCCGACAATGCAGATGTAATCGCCCTCATTTACCTCCAGGTTCACATCCAGCACCGCATCCTGGTTTTCATAACCAAAACCTACATGCTCACATTTTAAGAGTAATCCCATCTATAATTCCTTTCACTACTGCTCTACTCTTCTATTGTCATAAACATTCACCATGGCTAAAGACTTTTTCCCATAATCATCTATTCTTTTTATGACAATCCCTTTTTCAAGTTCTTTACGTTCTGCTCCATCAATTCCAGATAGGTAACGCCCGAATCAAACTGGTGTCTCGTCACATTGTGGCAGGAGTGGAACAACAGTGGTTCCGCGCCCGTCTCTTCCCCGATGATCTCCGCCACGCGCGGGCTGGAAAGCTCCAGGTAATAGACGGCTGGTATCTGTTTCTCCCGCACCTTATCGATCAGGTAGGCGATGGTCTTGGCACTCGGCTCCGTATCCGTACTGCATCCTGAAAATGCCGCCCTGTATTCCAGCCCATACTCATCGAAAAAGTACCGGAGTGGAAATTTATCACCGAAAACGACGAGACGGCGCTTGGCATGGGAGACAACTTCTCTGAATTCTGCATCCAATTCCGTCAATTTATCCTGATAGGACGCGCAGTTTTCCGCATAGGAAGCCGCGTGCGCCGGATCTTCCTGTGCCAGCACCTCCGCCAACACGCCGGCCAGCTTTTTCGCATTGACCGGGGATGTCCAGATGTGCTCGTCATATTCAATCTCGACGCCGTGACCATCGTCCTCATCCAGATACTCTTGAGCGTGATCTTCATCATGAACCGCCACATCTTCCATATCATGCTCATCCTCGCTGTGAATATGCTCTTCTGTGTCGTGTTCTTCTTCACTGTAAACATGGTCCTCTGGCTCATGTTCTTCTTCACTGTGAGCATGATCTTCCGACTCATGATCGTGATCACCCACATGAACTGTTCCATCCGCATGAACATGCGTATGTCCATGATCGTGCGCCTCTCCATCTTCCATGCCCTCGACGATCTCCTCCTGCACTACATCCACGCAGTCCATCATCGTCACGACGCGCTTCGGTCCGGTGCCTTCCCCGAAGGAATCAAGCACCTGCGAAAGCCACTGTTCCATCGTACCGCCGTTGCAGACTAACAGATCTGCATTCTGGATCGTGATCATGTCCGCCGGCGTCGGCTCGAACGAATGGCTATCCATGCCCGCCGGAACGACCATCGTCAGCCGAATCGAATCCCCGGCAATCTGCCGGAGAAAATCGTAATACGGAAATAGCGTCGTCACAACGTTTAAGCGCGTATCACCAGACGCATCTGCCCCTTTTAACGGATTCGACGATGAATCGGACGATGCAGTTCCCCGCCGTGGCGTACACGCTGTAAGAACACAGGAAAAGGCAATCAAAAAAGCAAGCATCCATGATATCCATTTACATTTAAATCCATTCTTGTGTTTTACCATATTTCTTTTTTACCCTTAACTTCTTCTATATTCAGTAAATGTTTTTCAATAAACATTTCGAATTACTATTTCAAATATCATTTTCTTTCACAACTATTTCTCTTTTCACAGCTATGAACAAACACAGACACTACTCCATTCTTCCATGTGACTCATTCTTTTTCTTCACAATCTCCGCTACTTCCGACGGATGTGCCACAATATACTGCGGATGGCAGCCTTCCAGCTCTTCCCGGTCACGGAAGCCCCAGAGCACGCCGACCGTGTCCATTCCGGCATTCAGCCCAGTTTCCATATCTGTATTCGTATCGCCCAGATACAGACACTCTTCCTGTTTTATACCCAGTTCCCGGCAGATGGCGAACGCCCCGTCTGGAGCCGGTTTTTTCGGCGTTCCCGCCTGCTCGCCGCGCACCACATCAAAACATCCTTTCCCAAAGAATGTCTCAATATTCACAATTGCCTGCTCATGCGGCTTGTTCGAAAGGACAGCCACATGTACACCCATCTCTTTTAACGACGCCAGCAGTTCCCGGATACCGTCATATGGCTCTACGTCTTTCAGGCAGTATTTAGAGAAATTCTCCATATAAATCGGAAGCGACGCTTCATAATGAACCAGCTTCTCATCCCCCGCCAGCACCAGCGCGCGCTTCATCTGCATCCGGTATCCATTTCCCACGATCCGTTTCGTTTCCTCCGGTGTAACATGGCGCAGTCCGAATGCATCCAATGTTAAATTTGTCACATAAGTCAGCGCATAAACCGTATTTAAAAGAGTTCCATCCAAATCAAATATACATAAGCGGTACATTGCGTTTCTTCCTTTCTGTTTTCATCTTTTCTTGTAACTTTTTTGTTACTGTTCACGCATACGTGCTCAGTAACGGAATTTGCCGTGGCTTCGCATTTAAATACGGCAAATTCCTGCTGCCACCACGTTTTCTTACGGCACTTTCGGTTCCAAAAGTGCCTACCTGTGAACAGTACCACTTTTTTCCCCTCACAGCCGATTCATACTTTCACAGCTACAGGCAATCATCCATACAAACTCATCTTCGACCAAACATATCGCCCCGCAAATCACGATGTTTCCTGCCTCTCCTTCTGCATCTGCTCTTCACGCTCCCGCTTCGAGAACACGCATCCGCAGTAATTCTGCCGGTATAGATGATACTGCGCCGACAGCTCGATCGAGCGCTTATATCCCTCTTTTTTCTTGAAATCCGACGGCAGAAATGCCACATGATACTCTTCTCCCATCGCCTGCCCGATCGTATTGAGGCGCCCGGCATTTTTGAGCGGACTGATCGTGAGGGTCGTCGTGAACCAGTCATAGCCGCCCTCGGCTGCCAGCTTCGCCGCTTCCCGGAGGCGCATCTCAAAACAAATACCGCAGCGCTCGCCGCCCTCCGGATCCTTCTCATGCCCCCGGACTGCCTCATAGTAGCATTCCGGGTCGTATTTTCCTTCTACAAACCGGATCGGACGCACCGCTGGAAGCTCCCGGATCAGCCGCTGTACCTCCTCCGTGCGCGCCTCATATTCCTCTTTCGGTGAAATATTCGGATTGTAGTAGAACACCGTAATCGAAAAATACTGCGACAGATATTCCAGCACGTAGCTGCTGCACGGCGCACAACAGCTGTGGAGAAATAAAGTCGGAACTCTGCCGTCCCGGACTGCTGCATCCAGCACTTTTTCCATTTCTTTCTGATAATTCCGTTTCGCCGTCTGTGTCTTTCTGGCTGGCGGATTTTTCATTGGTTCCGACATTTTTCTCTCCTCTTTCTATAAATTCCCATCTGTCCGTGCATTTTCCTTCCAGCACGCGATACTTCTATCCGAAACGCTTCTTTCCTGACAAACATCATTTCCATCCTTAGACGTCATATGAAGATATGCACAATAATTCATATTCTCCAAAACTTGAAAAAGCAGCCTGTACCCACGGACGGGTACAAACTGCTTTATCTTTTTATTAAACCCTTCAGGAAATTCCAAACAAATTTCCCTTTTTACCAAAATGATACAACTCTTACAGGAAATCGCGAATCCGCTTGCTCCGGACCGGATTTCTTAATTTACGAAGTGCTTTTGCCTCGATCTGGCGGATACGCTCTCTCGTTACGTTGAATGCTTTTCCGACCTCTTCCAGGGTTCTCGGATGTCCGTCCTCCAGACCAAACCGGAGAATAATAACCTGACGCTCTCTCTCCTTCAAGTCTCCAAGCAATGCATCGATATGCTCACGCAGCATAACAGATTCTACATTCCCTTCCGGCGTTACCACGTTGCCGTCCGCTACGAAATCACCCAGATTGGAATCGTCTTCCTCACCGATCGGGGTTTCCAGGGAAGCTGGCTCACGTGCGATCTGCATGATCTCCATGACCTTATCCTCGGACATGCCAAGCGCCTCGGACAGCTCTGCCACCGACGGCTCATAGCCCAGTTCCAGCGTCAGCTTACGCTGCATCTTGGACATCTTGTTGATCGTCTCTACCATATGCACCGGGACACGGATAGTTCTCGCCTGATCCGCCAGAGCCCTTGTAACAGACTGACGAATCCACCAGGTCGCATATGTACTTAACTTATAACCCTTTGTATAATCAAACTTCTCAACGCCCTTAATAAGACCCAGATTGCCTTCCTGAACCAGATCCAGGAAGCTCATGCCGCGTCCTGTATAGCGCTTTGCAATGCTGACAACCAGGCGCAGGTTTGCCTCAATCAGGCGCTCTTTTGCATTCACATCACCCTCTGCTTTGCGCTTTGCAAGGCGGATCTCCTCCTCCGCGCTCAGAAGCGGAACGGTACCGATCTCTTTCAGGTACATGCGGACCGGATCTTCCGTGCCGATTCCCTCTAACAGATCGATCGCATCCAGATCGATATCCTCTTCCTCGTTCTTGAGGAATTCATCATCCACATCATCATCGAGCATCGAATCATTTTCCTTGAGGATCGAATCATCGATCACCTCCGGAATGACATCAATATTATTCTGCTCCAGATAATTGTAAATCTGCTCCATCTGCTCTGTCTGCAGATTATCGCCCATAAAAAAGTTATTGATCTCTGTCACGTCCAGCGCGTTCTGCTTGGACTTTGCTAACTCTACCAGTTTCCTTAACTTACCTAAAAAATTTTCTTTCTCCACGAATTAACGTCCTTTCGATTTATTTCGCTTAGAAGTTTCTTTATATCTAACGTGATATTGTCCCTCGATTGTTTGTGTGCTTTTATTTCCCTGCACCTTTCCCTGCAATACCCCGAAAGTACATTATATACGATTAAATTCTATTTTTCAACAATTTTCGAAATTTTTCGATCTATTTCTATTTAGGCAGTTACTGTTCACGCATACGTGCCCAGCAACGCAATTTGCCGTGGCTTCGCATTTAAATACGGCAAATTCCTGCTGCCACCACGTTTTCTTACGGCACTTTCGGTTCCAAAAGTGCCTACCCGCGAACCGTAACTTCAGGCACCCTGATCGCAATCTCTCTTGGTTTATTTTCAATCACGACCTCTGTCTGGCTTCCGCCAAACTCACCGTCCAGCGACCAGTCCACCAGCTCCTCCGACTGTACCGTCAGTTTCGAGGTGCGGAACTTGAATACGCATTCATTTTCGCCCTCTCTCTGAATCAGATAAGCAGCAATACTTGCAATGTCAAGCGGCGTGCGCGGTTTCCGGACCAGAAGCACCTCAAACTCCCCGTCATCCAGCGCCACGTCCATACCAACCAGTCCTTTAAAACCTCCGATCGAGGTCGTATTGGTCACCATTCCCAGAATAAATTCCTCTTCCACTTCTCTCTGCTCCCCCAGATGTTCCCACGTAAGGCGCATCCGGTAGGATTTAAGCCCTGTCAGGCGCTTGATGGCTTCCAGCATATATGCCTGATGCCCCAAAATATTTTTCGTCTCCTGCGGGGTCGAATAGGATACCTCCGTAAATGCTCCGAACGCCGCCACATAGACGAAATACCGGTTTTTGCCGAATACACCGACATCGACCAGAAATGGTTTTCCCAGCGCAGCTGTCTGCGCCGCTTTCCGCATATTTTTCGGAAGTCCCAGACTGGATGCGAAATCATTCGTGGAACCCGACGGGATATACCCTAACTCCGGACGCTTTTCCGGGGTGATCGTCATCAGCCCCGATACCACCTCGTTAAGCGTACCGTCCCCGCCGCTGCACACGACCAGTTCCTTCGTTTTCGCACGCGCCGCCTGATACTCCGCATCCTTCGGGCCCTGCGTAATATAAACAGACGGTCCATAGCCCGCCTTTACAAAACTATCTAAAATTTCAAGAAGACGACTTCGAATCTGTTCTTTGCCAGATCTCGGATTGATGATAAAAAGCATTTTTTTCATAATCGCCATTTCTCCTGCTCCCCCACACTAACAGTATTTCATATTAATATATTTGTATACACGCGAAATGCATTGGGGATCGGATAGCGATCCTGCAGCTCCGCCCGGCGCACCATCAAAACTGTTTTATCCTGATAGCCGGATGCCCGTTTCAGGCGGATTCTGCGTCCGCACATATGCCATTCAACATGGGAAAAAATGTGGACTGCATCCGGCAGATCCTCGGTTTCCCTGATATCCGCCTCCGCGATCCCCAGTTCTTTCGCTGCCTCCGCCGCACTCTTTTTTCCGTCCAGATTGACATATTCGTAGAGGGACGCCAACAATCCCTTGCTGCTGCGCTTGCGGATCGCCACCGTATCCTCCCACTCAATCAGGCAGACTGTTTTTTCCTCGATCCGGCGCGGTTTTTTCGGCGGCTTGACCGGATATTGCTCCTCCTCTCCCCGCCGGTGCGCCAGACAAAGGGATTCCAGCGGGCACTTCTCACAGAGCGGACGTCCGCCCGGTATGCAGACAAGCGCGCCCAGCTCAATCCATGCCTGATTATATTCACCTGGATGAAATAACTTTTCTGACCGTAATGCCGTGGAAACCTCACCGGCATCATCACCGGCTGACAAATAAGAATCTCTTTCCTCCGTCCGACGCACAAGTTCCACCTCCAGGCGCCGCTCATATTTCTTTCGAAGCGCCGGCTTCGTGCTGTCCTGTGGGTCAGCAAACAGGCGTGTCAGAACACGCACCACATTTCCATCCAGCGCCGGAGCCGGCAGATCATACGCGATCGACGCAACTGCCCCGGCTGTATAACTTCCGATGCCCGGAAGTTTCAATATCTCATCCCGCGACGCCGGCATCTGACCGCCGTAGTCTTCCATCAGGCAGACCGCTGCCTTTTTTAGGTTCCGGGCTCTGGAATAATACCCAAGTCCCTCCCACAGCTTCAAAAGCCGCTCTTCGTCCACCTGCGCGAGCGAGGTGATGTCCGGGAGTGCTTCCATAAAACGGGCAAAGTACGGTTTGACCGCCTCTACCCGTGTCTGCTGCAGCATGATCTCCGAAATCCAGACCGAATACGGTTCCGGATTCTCCCGCCACGGAAGGAGCCGCCGGTTTTCCCGGTACCAGGAGAGCAATGGAGCGCCGGATGCCGCCAGCCTCTCTTCTTCCGCATAAGGTATTTCCCCCTCTAAAGGCTTCAACGACGCATAAAAATCTTTATACATATCCGTAAATGCCCCGGACAGATACCTCTCCTGAGATCACCTTGCACACCTTTCCGTCTTCTGTACGGACCAGCAGTTCGCCCATCTCGTCAATTCCGAGCGCCATGCCCGTATACTCATTGCCCGGAGACAGGACGCGCACCTGTGTACCGCAGTTTGCCAGACGGCTGTTATAAACGTCCATCAGGGATTTCATGTTCTGGTTTTCCATGAATTTATCATAATATCCCTCATACGCACGCATGATCGCGGCGATAAGCTGGCTGCGGCGCACTTCTTTTCCTGTCTCCAGATACAGAGACGTTGCCACATCCCGAATCTCCTCCGGGAACTCGTGATTTGCCACGTTGATACCAATACCAGTCACGATATAATTAATACACTCTAATTCCGTGCTCATCTCGGTCAGGATACCGCAGACCTTCTTTCCATTGACGACGATATCGTTCGGCCACTTGATCTTTGCCTCCAGATCACAAACCTCCCGAATCCCGTCGGCAACTGCCAGAGCCGCCACCAGCGTCAGCATCGACGCGCAGGTCGGAGGAAGCTCCGGGCGCAGAAGCAGGCTCATCCAGATGCCGACGCCATGCGGCGCCGCCCAGCTTCTTCCGCGGCGTCCCTTTCCCATCGACTGATAATCCGCAACTGCCAGCGTACCGTGCGGGGCATCTTTCTCCGCCGCTTTCTTGATCTCGGTATTGGTTGAATCCGTCTCGTCAAAATATAAAATATTTTTTCCAGCCCACTCGCTGTCGATGCTGCTCTCCAGCTCTGCCTGGCTGAGAACATCGCCCAGGAAACGCAGCCGGTAACCGCGGTTCCGGACCGCCTCTATCTCATATCCTTCTGTCTCCAACTGTTTGATAACTTTCCAGACTGCCGTCCGTGATACATTTAAACGCTCACAGATCTCCTGTCCGGACAGGTAATCATCCGTTTCTTTTAACATTCGCAAAACTTCTGTTTTCACTTTTATTACCCCCACCATATTGTAAGTGTACTGACAATACATAAAAGGAACAATCCTGCTCCCACTGCCATCAGGATCATTCCGCCGGTCCGCAGATGCTTTCTTCCCCTTCCCCGGCGATAGCGGTCATAGCCATTGGCAAAATTCAGTACCGCCGCCAGAAGAAAGATTACCGGAAACAAAATCCGGTTTTCATCCGGGTTCAGAAACGCAAGAACCGCAAATATCACGATCAATATACCCACTACGATATGAAGCATATCCAGGGCAAACGCGATATTCGCGCTTTTCTTTCTTTTTTCCTGCAGGTTCAACGCATCCACTCCTTACTTATATTCGCAAACAACAGCCTCATTCTTCATATAGCACATAGCTTCTTGCATATACCCTTTCATCAACATATATGGGTATACATATCACTATGGGATATTATACCGAATGTCCGCAGGCTTGTCAAAAAAGAAATCGAAAAAGGCTGCGGTTCCTGCTTTACGTAACCATCAGCCTTTTCTTATACCTTTTTTTACAACTTAGAGCCGCTCACTCCCGGCTACTCTGCCTTTTGAACATCCGTGCCAACTTCCGTCAGACCCTTTACCAGACCGGCAATGCCCTGGATCTCGGACGGGATGATGATCTTCGTCGCCTTGCCGTCCGCTGCTTTGGCAAATGCCTCCAGGCTCTTGAGCTGCAGCACTGCATTGTCCGCGCCTGCTTCCTTGATGAAGCGAAGTCCGTCTGCTTCCGCTTTCTGAACTTTGAGGATCGCTTCCGCCTCACCTTCTGCCTCGCGGATCATCTTTTCCTTCTGTGCTTCTGCACGCAGGATCGCCGCTTCCTTCTCTGCTTCTGCTTCCAGAATCGCGGACTCTTTCTTACCTTCGGCTACCAGGATCGTCGATTTCTTCTCGCCTTCGGCACGGAGAATGGACTCACGGCGCTCACGCTCTGCCTTCATCTGTTTCTCCATCGCATCCTGAATGGCTGCCGGAGGAATGATATTTTTCAACTCAACACGGTTTACCTTGATTCCCCACGGGTCTGTCGCCACATCGAGTGCAGCGCGCATCTTCGTGTTGATCGTCTCACGGGAGGTTAAGGTCTGGTCAAGTTCGAGATCACCGATGATATTTCGAAGGGTGGTCGCCGTCAGGTTCTCGATCGCCATGATCGGGTTCTCAACACCATAAGCAAACAGCTTCGGATCCGTGATCTGGAAAAATACAACCGTATCAATCTTCATCGTAACGTTATCTTTCGTGATAACCGGCTGCGGTGCAAAATCTACAACCTGCTCTTTTAAAATGACTCTTTTTGCCACGCGGTCAATGAACGGCACCTTAAAATGCACGCCAACCGACCATGTCTCCAGATAAGCACCCAGACGCTCTACGACTAATGCCTGTGCCTGCGGCACGATCCGGATACAGGATGACAAAATCAGAAGTACCACAATCGCAATGACAAGAAAACTGATAACTGCTCCCATATTTCCTACTCCTCCTTACATTTGCTGACAATCAGCTTGACGCCGCTGACCGCCTGAATCTGTACCATCGTATCCCTCGGAATCCGGCTTCCATCCGCCGAGCGTGCCGTCCATTCCTGGCCGGACACCATCGCCGTTCCTCTCGCCTCGTCGTTATCAATCTCTGCGGTTACCCGCGCTTTTTTACCCACCAGCGCGTCCACATTGGTCCGCACCGTCTTCTGATTGATATACCGGAGTGCCAATGGTCTTGTTGAATACAAAAGAAGGAATGAAACAACGACAAACACTGCCATCTGAATGTAAAGATTCACTCCCGCGATCGACAGGACACACGCAATCAGAGCGCCTCCAGCAAACCAGATCGAAGTCAGCGCCATCGACGCTGCTTCCAGCCCGATACACACTACAAACACCGCCAGCCAGACACACCATACTGCCATGTCATCCCCTCCTTCCATATAGGTCTTTTGACCCTGATATCTTAAAACTAGTATACGATATTTTCTGACATTTATCAACCAATCAGCTCTGTTTTTGAACTTACGGTTTTATTACAAACTTCTTAATGGAACATATCGATCTGCAGTTCAATTTATTTCTTCACAGCTCTCTATTTGCACAAACTATCCGGCTTAAAACATTGTTTCAAAAAATGCAATTTACTGCCGTCTCTGCCGTGCCGTCTCAAACAGAAGCACCGAAGCCGCCACCGCTGCATTGAGGGATTCAACCTTTCCAGCCATCGGAATCCTCACCCACGCGTCAGCAAGCGCCGCCGTCTCCTCGGTCAGACCATTTGCCTCATTTCCGATCAGGAAGCCGGACGGACCTGTATAATTTTCTTCTTCGTAGTTATGTTTCCCCTTTAAATGCGCCGCATAGAGGCGGATTCCCTGCTTTTTTACTTCCCCGATCGTCTGATGCAGGTCGTCCGTGTAGATAAACGGCACCCGGTAGATCGAGCCCATCGTGGAACGGATGACCTTCGGGCTGTAAATATCAGCTGAACCACGGTCAAGAATGATGCCTGTCACACCCGCCCCCTCTCCGGCACGCAGGATTGTTCCCAGATTACCCGGATCCTGCAGCGTCTCCAGAATCACAAGCTCCGGTGCCTTTCCGTCCGGGCTATTTTTCAGCACATCTGAGAGCTGATAGGAAAACTGTTCCGCTACCGCCAGGATACCCTGCGGTGTCTGGGTGTCCGACATATGGCGCATGACCTCATCCGTCACCGTCTCATATCGGCAGCCAGCCAGCAGTTTTTCTGCTCTTTCCCCCTGCTGGCGCAGAAAATTTTCCGACACATAGACTTCGCGGCGTCTCTCCACCGGCAGTTCCCCGAACATCTTCGGACCTTCCACCAAAAAGACGCCCTGTTCCCGTCTTGCTTTTGCTTTCTTCGCAAGCGCCGTCACCGCTCTGACACGGGCGTTGCCCGTGCTCGCGATCACAGGCTGCCTCCTGCCGCTTTCGTCTCCGGCACTCCGTAAACGCAATCCTCATCCAGTGTTTCCAGCTCCTCCAGCCACAGGCGGCTGCACGCATCGCTCGGCATACGCAGGTCGCCGCGCGGCGATACTGCAGCAGAACCTACCTTCGGACCATCCGGCAGGCAGGAACGCTTAAACTGCTGGTTGAAGAAACGGCGGTAGAACACCTTCAGCCATTTAAGGATCGTTTCCTTATCATAAGCACCGTCAAATGCCTGACGCGCCAGGCGGTAAATCTTGCCCGGACGGTAGCCGAATCTTAATATATAGTAGAGATAGAAATCATGCAGCTCATAAGGACCAACCAAATCCTCCGTTTTCTGCGCGATCTTTCCATCCTCCTCCGGCGGCAGAAGCTCCGGGCTGACCGGCGTATCCAGTACATCCAGCAGAATATCAGAAAGCTCTTTCTCGCCACAGGTATCTGCATAATAGCGCACCAGATGGCGCACCAGCATCTTCGGAACCGAGCAGTTGACACCGTACATCGACATATGATCGCCGTTGTAGGTCGCCCAGCCAAGCGCCAGCTCCGACATATCGCCGGTACCGATGACAAGACCGCCGATCTTATTGGCAAGGTTCATCAGAACCAGCGTTCTCTGGCGTGCCTGTGAATTTTCATACGTTACATCATGAACCGACGGATCCTGCTCAATGTCACGGAAATGGATCGTAACTGCCTCTCGGATATCGACTTCTTTCAAGGTCGCACCCAGCTTTTTCGTGAGCTGGCAGGCATTCTGGTACGTCCGGTCAGTCGTACCAAAGCACGGCATCGTCACAGACAGGATATTTTCACGCGGAATCCCCAGCAGATCAAAGGCGCGCACGGTTACTAAAAGTGCCAGCGTTGAATCCAGACCGCCTGAAATACCAACGACAGCATGGAGGCATCCGGTATGTTTGAGACGTTTTTTCAATCCCATCGCCTGGATCGAAAGGATCTCTTCGCAGCGGCGGTTCCGGCTGCCCGCATCGTGTGGGACAAACGGGGTCGGATCGATCGCGCGCTCCAGCGCAAGCGGTTTCCGATCCAGCGTAAAGCTTACAAACCGGTAATCCTCACGGCCTTCTGTCTGATAGGTCGTCATCCGGCGGCGCTCACATTCCAGACGTTCCAAATCGATATCTGCGTAGATCGTCTGATTCTCAAATCGCGCTGACTCCGACAGGATATTGCCATTCTCAGCGATAATATTCTGGCCGCCAAAAACGAGATCCTGGGAAGACTCTCCCTCTCCCGCATTGGCGTAAATATACGCACAGAGAAGCCGCGCCGACTGACCGCTAATCAGACTTCTGCGGTACTCGCTCTTGCCTGTCACCTCATCGCTGGCAGAACAGTTGACGATCACCGTTGCCCCCGCCGACGCGTGTGCAATACTCGGTGGATTTAAAACCCAGACGTCCTCGCAGATCTCCGCCCCCACGACGAGATTTTCCACATTGTCACAGGAAAATAAAAGCTTCATTCCCATTGGCACCTGATAACCGTCCCAGGAAACGTCGATTGTCTTTTCCCAGCCTGGGTTGAAATAACGTCCCTCATAAAATTCAGAATAGTTTGGAATCCATCTCTTCGGAACCAGACCGAGCAGCTTTCCATCCTGGATCGCCGCTGCCACATTGTACAATTTATTGTTGTATTCCCACGGAAGTCCTACAAATACAAGCATTGAATCGCCAGCTGTAAAGGCGATCAGCTTCCTAAGCTCTTCCTTTGCCTTCGCCAGCAGCGATTTCTGGATAAACAGCTCACCGCACGTATATCCCGTCAGCACCAGCTCTGGAAATACCATAATCGAAGCGCCCTTTTTGCGCCCCTCCTCTATCTGTTCACAAACCTGTTCCCGGTTGTACTCTACATCTGCCACCTTCACTTCCGGTGTTGACGCGGCAACCCGGATAAAGCCATCTCTTATCATATGGTTTGTCTCCCTTATAAATGATTTTTAAAAACATAGCAACTGTTCAATAGGTCTGCGCATTTACTGCGCTGACCGTACGAAAACATGGACCAGCAGGCAAAAATCCCATTGCCGTAGGCAATTTTAAATGGATTTTTGCACGTGACTGTGAAGGTACTGAACAGTTACGAATTTATTGTAGCTGTCACTATACAAAAAGTCAAACATATATAAAAAGAGAGCCGCTTTTCCCCCACAGAAAGCAGCTCTCCGGTCACGTTCACAACCGTTACATTAAATAGTTTGATTGCTGTATGTAAATATACCACTCTTTTCCATTTTTGTCAACGTCGCTTTTGTCATTTTGCACAATAAATCATTTTCTTTTTTCGACAAGAAAAAGCAATTTTCACAGTTCTTTTTTACGAATCTTTCCGCTTTCAGTCTTTGAAAACTCCTTTAGCAAGGCAAATTTGCGCGGGATCTCATAATCTGCCAGTCTTTCCGCCAAAAATTCCCAAATTGCCATATTGGTACAACCACATATCCCGCTGTCACTTCCGACATTTTCTAATATATCGGAATTTCAAACGATTGCCAAACTTGTACCACTGAAGGTTTACAAATTGTTTTTCTTTTTACTCAACTGCCAGAACGGATATTTCACGATACCGGTTGTGTTATTGTTTTGTCATCTTAAACGGTTGCTTTTCACTTCCGATGAATTTATAATAACGCCATAGGTTACAGTCTGAAACCAATCCCCGACGCAATGCGGATCTGGGGCGGACATTATAAACCGACACAGGAGGATACTGCCAAATGATCACCATTCAAAATCCGCTGACCTTTACTTCCTCTTATCCGCCCAAACGGTTAGGAGCTATCTCCGATCTGCTCTTTTTCGATATCGAGACAACCGGCTTTTCCGGCGACTACGCCTCGGTCTATCTGATCGGCTGCGTCTGGCACGACGGAAACACCTGGATTCTGACCCAGTATTTTGCCGAGACGAAGGATGCGGAGGAAGAGGTTCTCGACGCTTTTTTTGCACTTCTCCGGACAAAGCGCATCCTCGTCCATTTCAACGGCGACGGGTTTGACATTCCATTTCTGACGAAACGCTGTGTTTTTTATAAAAAGGACTGGAATTTTGAAGCAGTTGAAAGTTTTGATATTTATAAGAAAATACGCCCATTAAAGAAATTGCTGGGACTTGAAAATCTGAAACAAAAAAGCATCGAGCGGTTCCTCGGCATTGCCCGCGAAGATAAGTACAACGGCGGTCAGCTCATCGAGGTTTACGGTGAATATTTACAGACGCACTCTGAACTGCTGAAACACCTTCTGATTCTCCATAACGAGGATGACTTAAAGGGAATGCCGCAGATTCTGCCGATTCTCGCCTACCCGGACTTTCTGACCGGCGATTTTTCTTTCAAAGGTTCAGAAAGCCGTGATATCCCCTATGCGGACGGAAACTCAGAAAAGCACCTGCTGCTTCACTATGAAAGCCCCGTCTCTCTGACAAGCGGATTCCAGTTTTCTATCGGTAAGCTGGAGCTGTCAGCGGAAGGAAACCGCCTGACGCTCGACCTTCCATTATATTCCGGGGAACTGAAACGATTTTACAGCGATTATGAGAATTATTACTATATGATCTACGAGGACTGCGCCATCCACAAAAGTGTCGGTCAGTATGTGGATCGCTCCGCCCGCAAGAAGGCAACCGCCAAAACGTGCTACACCCGCGCAGCCGGGCTGTTTGTGCCGCAGCCGCTTCTTGCAGATGGCTCTCCGATGTGGCATGAATGCCTGAAAGCAGACTATAAGAGTAAGCAGCTGTTTGTGCCGTATTCAGAACAGCTTTTCACAGATCCAGAGACGGCAGTGCTGTACTTACATAATTATCTGAGAGAATTGTCCTTATAAATTACAGCACCCGTCCACGCTCTCTTATCTCCCGGATCACGTGTCCCATCCGTTTTCTCCGGACTGCCTGTTCTTTCGCCCTCTCCCGCGCAAGCAGCGCCCGGATGAACGCAAAGGTTCTCTCCTCGCCCTGCTCTTTCAGCATCGTGAGGAGATATTCCAGCTGGTACTTCGTCCTCGGGTGCATCACGACAAAATCTCTGCCTCTTTCAAAGTATTCCCACGCACACGCATCCGTGTAATCTTTTCCCTTATAAACCTTCGACGCGGCAATCCGGTCCATTACCATCTCGATCAGGTAGCGAAGGGGCATTTTATTGCCGACAAGCCCCCAGGACTTGTCCGGTGCAAAATCGATCCAGTATTCGAAATGATGTTTGTTGCGTCCCTTGTGGTGCAGCCATGCCGCCGAATAGCCCTTTTCTTCTTTTTCCGCTGCATTTGGGCTGCGGTTTCCCTGATAATATTTAACGCCGGTCGCAAATTCCTCCCAGGAATACTTGGAGAGGTCGTGCAGAAGTCCCTGGCGGTACAGCCCTACCGCAAAGCAGTTTTTCATGACCTCGCATTTATGTTTCGTGATCGTCAAAAAATGATGATACGCATTGTAAATATAATTCATTTTCCTACCTCTTTCCCCTTTTCTTTCCTCCTATTTTACCCCCCGTATTCTGGTTTGACAACCCCACTTTCTTTCGCGGCTTTCTGGAAAATACCCGTTACTGGGCACACATGTGTATACAGTAACAAATGCCCTTATTTTCCACAAAAATTTAACTATTTTTAAATGTCTGAATTTCCAGAAATTTTATGCGAAAACGTTTGACATCAATATGAAACTATGCTATTCTTGGAACAGGTCGTAAATCCATGCGGCCATCACTATTTTTTATATTTTTTTGGAGGTATCATATGAACAGAGGTACTGTAAAGTGGTTCAACAACCAGAAAGGTTACGGATTTATCTGCGACGAGCAGGGCAACGATGTATTCGTTCACTACTCCGGACTGAACATGGAAGGCTTCAAGTCTCTTGAGGAAGGCGCTCAGGTAGAGTTCGAAGTTGTTAACGGTGCTAAGGGACCGCAGGCTACTAACGTAACCAAGCTTTAATCATCAACTTTCCAGTGTACCTGTTTTCCAAATATGTTTGATATATATTTTGCGAATACGTTATATTGATCTAAGTAAAGTGATTATAAAAAGGGATACCGCTTCGGCAGTATCCCTTTTTTCGTTACTGCTCACACATGTGTGAACAGTTACCTTTTTTTCTGTCCTGCCATGCGGAACATATCCAAATATCCTTTTTCCGCACAGCAGCCATATCTATTATCTCATTTCTTTTTACTTCTTAGCTTTCTCGTACAGTTTTTTCAGCTCATCCACACTAAATTCATAGTGCTTGTTGCAGAACTGGCAGTTGACTTCGATGCTCTTGCCCTCGTCGATCATCTCCTGCAGCTCCCTGCCGCCGATGCTGATCAGCGCCTTTTCTACACGGCTCTTGGTGCAGTTGCAGGTAAACTGAATCGGCATCTTATCCAGAATCTCCAGACCAAATTGTCCTAAAATCAGCTCCAGAATGTCCTCCGGGGTCATTCCCTTATTTAACATCGTCGTCACCGGCTCCAGCTCACCGATCGTCTTTTCAAGTGCCGCGATCATCGCCTCCTCTGCTCCCGGAAGAAGCTGGATGATAAATCCGCCTGCCTGGCGCACCGTATTTTCTTTATTCATCAGAACGCCCAGTGCCACAGAGGACGGAGTCTGCTCGGAAGTCGCATAGTAATAAGTCAGATCTTCCGCAATCTCACCCGTTACCAGGATCGTCTGTCCCACATACGGCTCTTTCAAACCGATATCCTGGATTACGCTCAAGACGCCGACTCCCAGCGCACCGCCCACATCCAGCTTGCCCTTCGCATTCGGCGGCAGCATTACCTCCGGGTGGAACGCGTAGCCCTTGACATTGCCGTTCTTATCAGCTGTCACCGTCAGACCGCCGATCGGACCATCGCCCTCGACCCGGATGGTTAAAAGATCACTGTCCGCTTTCATCATCGACCCCATCATGACCCCTGCCGTCATCAGGCGTCCCAGCGCTGCGGTCGCCACCGGGCTGGTATTGTGCGCCTGTCTGGCTTTCTCCACCAGATCGCGGGAAGTCGCCACAAATGCGCGGATCTGACCATTCGCCGCCGTCGCACGGAGCATATAATCTCCGGTCTGTCCCGTTATTTCACCTGCTTTTATCTTTTCCATCATTTATACCTCTCTCTTTTCCATGTTCTCTCGCAACCACATAGATTCGGTCGCTCTCTTTTCGCGGCGCGTTCTTCGTAAATGCGTCATACGCCGCCACAAATTCCATGCCCGCCTCTGTGAGCGCCTTTTTTATCTCGTCCAACGACCACGCGCGCTCAAAATGCGTCTCCTGATAGCGGCGGTATAAGTCATCCTCCTCGCGGATAAAGAGCGTCAGATCGTAGGAGTTAATTTTCTCCTCTTCATCATACTCATTTTCCCAGATGAAGCTCCCCTCGTCGCGCGCCTCCGCGATCGTCTCACTTCCCATTGCCTGAAACTTTGCCTCCGTGTTCAGGTCGAAAATGAACATTCCCTTCGGATCCAGATAATTGTTGACCAGCGAAAATACGTGCGCCAGATCGTCATAATCCAGAATATAATTCAGCGAATCGCAGATACTCACGACCGCCCGGACCGTCCCGTACAATTCAAATTCGCGCATATCCTGCAATAAATATAAAATCGGCAGCCCGGATTCTGCCCGTTTTTCGATTGCTTCCTGCAGCATATCCTCCGAGACATCCACGCCGATCATATCATAGCCTTCCTTTGCCAGAAGCTCCGTCAGCGTGCCGGTTCCACATCCCAGATCCAGCACCAGACCATCGTTGATCCCATATTCCTTTAAAAGAGAAGTCAGGTACCCGCACCAGTCCTCATAGGGAATATTATCCATAAACATATCATATACTTCCGCAAAACTCGTGTAAGCGTCCATTTAGCCTCTCCTTCTATATTGCCGATGCAAAAATGACTGCCATGCACCGAAAGCTTTCCCCTACTGCACAATCTCCTTCCGATGCCAGCACTCCCATCATAGCAATTTTTCGCCCTGTTTGCAAGAATAATTGAAAAAGCACGCGCAGATGACCATGAATGGAGTAATTGTTCACAGGTAGGCACTTTTGGAACCGAAAGTGCCGTAAGAAAACGTGGTGGCAGCAGGATTTTGTCGTATACACTAACTCTTGACGTTCCACGCAGAACTGACTATACTAGAGCGTATGAAAAATTTGACTGAAAAACAAAAACATTCCCCCATCAAAAGCCGCCGTTTTTACCGCCGGCAGATGTGGCTTCCGGCGCTGGTGCTGATCGCGTCCATCCTGCTCCTGTGGCAGAATGCCGGGGAACATTCACACTCCCCGCGGCCGATAAACAGCCAGTGCAAGTTTGAAGATTTTTATAACCCGGCTCAGCCCTATGTCTCGGTAAACGCTCCTTCCTTATATTATACAGGGTGCGCTGCCTACGATGGAAAGAAAGAGACCGGATATTATTACTACTCTCTGGAAAATGGAACCTGCCATTTCTATCTGCTCGATCCGTCTTCCGGATATCCAGAACCGCCCGAACGCAAAGCACTTTCATTAAACGGGCGTTTGATCCGCCTGAACGAGGATACCTATGAATCGCTTCTCCAGACGATGGCGGACAGTCTCTCCTGGACGGTGAGCTCCCTGCGGAACATGACTTCTCCTTATATCATATCCGCTCTGCCGTATCCCGCCCTGACGCATGAGGTATTTCATCTATTAGCCGGATGTGCGTTTCTGATCGCCCTGGTGGATCTGATCTGGCTTTTTTACCATTCACTCCGGCACCGCCGGGAGCCGCTGCAGCTTTCCGGTGAGGCACAGCAGGGGCAACAGGATTCTTCCAGTGAGCAGCCGCGCACTTTGATTTCCCACCGCAGGAAAAAACATTGACAGACGATTCGAGCCATGCCGCTTTCCCTGGCATAGGCTGAACCGTCTGTCTTTTTTCGGCTGCTATTTCGTTTTTCTCTATTTCAGCTTATCAGATTATGCTTCTATCTGAATACACCGCGCCCAGTGTGTCTTTGAAAGTTGTACTGCCTCCGGTGACAGCGGCACATGGGCACACGCCTCTCTTCTCTTCGGACATCGCTCATAAAAGATACACTTCTCCCCACTGCCCGCTATCTTCTTTGGCACATTCTGGACGGACCGCTCTTTTTCCTGATTTTCCAAAAGGTTCTCTTTCGTCTGTCCCCGCTCAGGTTTTTCCATCCGGCTGTCTCTCTCCGGCTCCGCACTCTGCTTTCCTGCCTCCGCATCCAGTTCCATTGTATCCCCGCCGATCGCCGCTTCCAGCAGAAGTTTCGTGTACGGGTGCGCCGGATGCTCATAGATCTCTTCTGCCAGACCTTCTTCCACAATCACACCCTTGTAAATGACCATGACACGGCTGCAGAGCCCGCGCACGACGTTCAGATCGTGGGAAATAAAGAGGATGGTCATCTGCTTTTCGGCGTGCAGCTTCAAAAGCAGGTTCAAAATCTGGGACTGGACCGTCACATCAAGCGCCGAAACAGGCTCATCCGCGATCACCAGGCGCGGATCCATGAGAAGTGCCACGCCGATGCTGATGCGCTGTTTCTGACCGCCAGAAAGCTCTCTCGGATGGCGCGCCGCAAAGGACTCGTCCAGTCCGACATTTTCAAGCATTTCCTTCACAAGCTGCCTGCGCTCTGTGCGGTCCCTGATGCCGCGCAGGCGCAGCGGTTCTTCCAGAATCCATCCGATCGTCCGCGCCGGGTTGAGCGATCCCGCCGGATCCTGAAATACCATCTGCGGACGGACGCCGTCACGCACTTTCACCTCACCCGTATAATTGTCGTGAAGTCCCAGGATCGTCTTGCTGAGCGTCGATTTGCCGCAGCCGCTCTCGCCCACGATCCCCACAATCTCTCCCTCTCTTGCCGACAGGTTCAGATCGTGAATTACGTGTTTTTTTCCTTTTTTGCGGAACAGACCGCCACGCACATCGTAAAATACGTTCAAATCCGTCAGGCGCAGGATCTCCCCGCCGGAGCTTTCCCCTTTTTCTCCCTCCGGAATCGACGCCACCAGATGGCGCGTATATTCATGCTTCGGATGCAGAAGGACGTCTTCCGTCTGCCCTTCTTCCACGATCTCGCCCTTATAAACCACGATCACACGGCTGCAGAGCGCACGCACAACATTCAGATCATGGGAAATAAAGAGAATCGACGTTCCCTTGGTCCGGTGGATATTCCGCAGAAGCTCCAGGATCTGTGCCTGAACGACACAGTCTAACGCTGTCGTCGGCTCATCCGCAATCAGAAGACTCGGAGAATTGATCATCGCCTGCGCGATCATCACACGCTGGCGCATGCCGCCAGAAAGTTCATGCGGGTATTTACCGCACAGCCCCTCCGGGTCCGGCAGACCGACTTCTGAGAGTGCCTGCACCACCCGTTCATGGATCTCAGCATTTCCGAGTTTCGTATGGATCCGCAGGCTTTCCCCGACCTGCCGTTCGATTTTCAATACCGGATTTAAGGAGGTCATCGGCTCCTGAAAGACCATCGCCATTTTGCTGCCGCATAGCTGTCTCCGCTTTTCCGGTTTCATGGTCACCAGATCTTCTCCCTGAAAACAAAGCGATCCGGAAGCAATCTCGGCGTCCTTCGGAAGCAGCCCCATCAGAGCAAGCGCACTCATGGATTTTCCTGACCCTGACTCGCCGACTACTCCGACGATCTCGCCTTTTCCGATCGAAAAGCTGATGCCCTTGACTGCCTCAAAGGTCGAATTTCCTTCTGGAAAACGGATCGACAGATTTTTTATCTCAACCAATGGTTCCATCTTTTCGCCTCCTTACTGCTGCATCGAGCGCAGCCCCTCGCTCACCATGCTGAATCCCAGAATAATCAGGATGATCGTCACGCCCGGTCCGATCGCGTACCACGGCGCATTGAACAGGTACGACTGCGCTTCGTAAAGCATTCTCCCGAGACTCGGCTCCGGCGGCTGGATTCCCAGTCCCAGATAACTCATACTCGCCTCCGCCAGCACCGCATTGTTAAATCCGATCGCCGCCGCCGTCAAAAGGCTGACCGCCGCATTCGGCAGAATATGGGCGAAAATAATCCGGATATGCCCTGCGCCAAGGATCCGCGCACTCTTGACAAAATCCAGTTCCCGGCACCGTATCACCTCACTGCGGACGATCCGGGCAAAACTCGGGATAAAAAGGATTCCCAGCGCCAGAATGATGTTGTAGCTTCCCGGCTTCGTCAGGCTGATGAAGATAAGCGCCAGAAGAATGCTCGGAAACGATAAAAGGATATCATTGAAACGCATGATCAGGTTATCGAAAAAGCCGCCGAAATAGCCGGTCAGCGCACCGACGATCGTGCCAAACACACACCCGATCAGAACCGTGCAGACTGCCACAAAAAAGGTGCTGCCGCTTCCCGCCATCACACGGCTCAAAATATCGCGCCCGAAGTTGTCCGTTCCCAGCGGGTGTGCTGCACACGGCGCCAGATTGACTGCCATGGAGTCCATCGTCGTCGTCCCATACGGCGTCCAGAACTGTCCGATCAGGGCAACTGCCAGAAAGAACAGCGTGATCGCGCCCCCTATCATCAGATTATAATTCTTTCGTTTCATTCGTCTTCCCTCTATTCTTCCGCCGTCCGGACTCTCGGATCCAAAACCTGATAAATCATATCAACCGCAAAATTGATAAGTACGACCACCGATGTGATGTACAGCACGATCGCCTGCACAACCGGATAATCGCGGTTGGAGATCGAGCTGATCAGAAGTCTTCCGATTCCCGGCACGCTGAACACCTGCTCCGCCACGATGCTGCCGGCAAGGATCTCCGCGATTACCATCGCAAAGAACGTCACAACCGGAATCATCGCATTTTTCAGCACATGCCCGTACAATACCGCCGTTTCCGTATTGCCGCGGCTGTAGGCAGTCCGCACGTATTCCCGGTTCATCTCGGTCAGAATCGAGCTTCGCAGGAATTTCACCACCATCGCAATCTTCGGCAGCGCCACCGCGAGCGCCGGAAATAAAAGGTACTGTGCCGACTTTCCGAAATTTTCCGACGGTTCGATAAATTTACCCGGCTGGAACATATGAAGAATCAGTCCAAACACGTAGGTCAGGATCATGCCGAGAAAGAATGACGGCACCGCCATCAGAATCTGCGTCAGGCAGTTCGTCAGCGTATCGACCCATTTCCCGGCAAACCGGGCACTCAGGATTCCGAGTGGAACTGAAATCACCGTGATGATGAGCAGGGAAATGACTGCCAGAAGCACCGTGACCGGAAGCCGCTGTGCCAGAAGGGAGCGGACTGAGGTTCCCTCATACCGGTAGGACTCCCCGAAATCCCCCTGCATCGCATCGGTCACCCATCTTCCATACCGCTCCAGAAGTGGATCATTTAATCCCATCTCATCCCGCGCCCGCTCTAACTGATCTTCCGTCGCGTCCTTTCCCAGCCTGGAAAGTGCCGCATCGCCCGGAATCACAGAAAAAGCGGTAAACGTCAGGAAGGATATGACCAACAATGTGATAATGAGAGTTATCAGTTTTTTTATAAAGAATTTCATAATTCCCTCCTGCGTTTACCGCTTCTTATTCTGTTGTTATTTCCTGGTTACTGTTCACGGGCAGGCACTTTTGGAACCGAAAGTGCCGTAAGAAAACGTGGTAGCAACAGGAATTTGCTGGATTGTAACTGTATATTTTACTGCTCTACCTGATATAACAGGGACATATCCTCTGCTGCCGTCGGGTAGAAGGTGTAGCCGCCAAACTTCTTGCTGACTGCTACGAGGTTCGCCGGATCTTCGATGTAAACGGCTGCCGCATCCTCTGCCAGGATCATCTGCGCCTTCTTGTAGTTTTCTACTTTTACATCGTCATCAACGGTTGTGTATGCTGTATTAAATACATCGTCGTACTCAGTGTTGGAGTAATGCATGAAGTTCTTCGCGTCGTCTGTCACATATTTCTTGAGCCAGTCGCTCGGTGCCAGCGTTCCGTCAAAACCGATGACGGTCGCCTGGAAGTTGCCTCCCTTGTATACATCCTGCAGCCAGGTGCTCCACTCAACCTGATTTAAGGTCACGTTGATACCGACCTGGGACAGCTCATCCGCGATGATCTGCGCGCTGTCTACGTGCTGGCTGTATGAGCTCGGAACGGTGATTTCCAGATCAAAGCCATCTGCGTATCCGGCATCTGCCAGAAGCTCTTTTGCCTTCTCCGGATCGTAGCTGTATATGGTCTCTGCTTCCGGCTCATAGTATTTCGACATTGCCGGAATCATATGGGAGCCGATGATATGGCTCTTTCCGCCGAAAATAAAGTTGTTGATCGCATCGCGGTCTACCGCATAGCAGAGTGCCTGACGCACCTCTGTCTTGGAAAGCGGCTCGTAAGCGCTGTTTAAGTACATCGCATGGACGAGGTTCATGCTTCCCTGTACGATGTTGTAATCATCGCCCAGTGTCTCCGCCTGTGCGGAGGTTAAATATTTCAGAATGTCGATGGTGCCTGCCTGCAGCTCTACAAATGCGGTGTCCACATCGGCAATAAATTTAAATTCCACGCTGTCCAGGCTCGGAACGCCCTCCTGCCAGTAGCCGTCATATTTTTCCAGCTCCAGGTTCTGTCCCGGTGTGTAGGAAACATATTTGAATGGACCGGTACCGATCGGATTGCCTGCCGGGTCCTCGTTGGACTGCGGAATGATGGCAATCGTCATCATCGGAAGAAACTCTGAATAACTTTCTTTCAGGTTTACAACCAGTGTCTTGTCATCCTGCACCTCTACACTATCTACAAGCGAAGAAAAAGCGGAGGATTCGCCCTGAATCTCCGCATAACGATCGATGGAATATTTGACATCTTCGATGGTAACCGGTGTGCCGTCATGGAATGTGATGCCATCTCTCAATGTGAAAGTATAAGTCTTTGCATCATCGGAAATGGTGTAATCGCTGGCAACAGCCGGAATAAATCCGCCATCGGAAGTAGGCTTTACAAGCCCTTCGTACAAATTGAAAACCACGTCTCTAGTTCCTGCGTCCGTATCTACATGGGGGTCAAGACTAGCCAGGTCCTGCGTCATGCCATATACAACGCTGCCGCCTGGTACTGGTGTTCCTTCTGAAAGAGTATTACTGGTCTCTGCTTCGCTGGACTCGCCAGCTGCTTCTGAGGTGCCTTCTGCTGTCTTGCTGCCTCCGCATGCACAGAGTGAAGCAGATAACAAAAGTGCCATTACGCCTGAAAGAAGCTGTTTCTTTTTCATATCTTTGTCCTCTCGATTTCGTAATAATCTCTCATTATTAAATTGTCTTAGCCATTATAGCAGATTTTCATAGAAAATCAACTTTTCCAGCATAATTTAGGACTTTCTCACTATCTTTCAGGATGTTTTTTGTTGAAATTTACGAATTGATCCGGCTCGAAACTGTCAAAAATAAAAACATCAAACTGTTTCCGGTGCCTGTTTAATTCGCCCTGGTTTTTAATCGTCCACGCCGCCATCTTACATTTGTAGAAATAGCGCAACATTTCCACCGGAAGCGTGTTGCTGAACTGGCAGTTGTACGCAATGAAATCCGGTCTGCAAAATCCGTTCAGCATACAGTATGTAAGCATCTCCCGCACAATGACCGGCGTTTTCAATCCCTCGCCGCGGTGATTGGTCGCAAGCTGTCCGCGCAAAACATTTGGACGATGGCGCTTAAACCAGCCGAGTGCCAGCGGACTGAACGATTCGATGCAGTACTCACCCGGATAACGGTCTAAAAGCATCGCGCATTTCTCGCACAGCTCCCGGTGAACAATCTCCGCTTTCAGCTCGATGATAAGCGGTGTGCGTCCATCCGCCAGCTCAAGCACTGTCTCAAAGGCTGGTATCGTCTGGGATGAACCAAACAAACGATAGCTTTGCAGCTCTTCAAAGGTACAGTCGCGTATCTTCCGGTCAACGCCCGCCGCCCGCTTCAGATCCCAGTCGTGAAATACGACCGGAACCCCGTCTTTTGTCAGCTGTACATCCAGCTCGATCCCATATCCCATCTGGATCGCGCGCTCAAACGCCGGGAGCGAATTTTCCGGACATTCACCCCGGTTGTCATGAAATCCCCGGTGGGCGATGTATTGCCGCTCAAATGCCTGCATTCTCGCCTTCCGCGCCGTCTCCGGCAGCATACTGCAGTAAAACAGAGATAAGAGCGATATCGTCACCATCCCTGGAATTACGATTGTCATATGTAAATAGCCTCTTTTCTTTCGTCACACAACGGCTCTGCGCCGTCCTACTAATCTTCTATCTCCCAATGCACCTGGCTTCCACCATTTCCTTTTTTTACCACCAGCTTGTGTTCCATCTCCTCTTTCAGCTCCGTCACGTGGGAAATGATGCCGATCAGGCGTCTTCCTCCGGACAGCTCCTGCAGCACCTGAACCGCCCGCGTTCGTGATTCCTCATCCAGGGAACCAAATCCCTCATCAATGAACATCGCATCCACCTTCACGCTGCCTGCCGCATTCTGGATGACATCCGCCATGCCGAGCGCCATCGCAAGCGCCGCCAGAAAGGATTCTCCACCGGACAGCGTTTTGACGTCCCGGACCCGGTCAGTCACAAAGCTGTAGACATCCAGGTCAAGTCCCACTTCTCCCTGTTTTCCCAGATCGGCCAGACCGCGGCATTGAAGTTCAAAGGTTCCTTTCGTCATCCGGCGCAGGCGGCGGTTAGCTGCCTGTATCATCTGGCGGAAATACTGGCGCTGTACATACGTCTGGAAATCGATCCGCGCCGCGCCGCTCAGTTTTCCGTCCGCCGTCTGGTAAAGCTCGCTGATCTGCTGTTTTTCCCGGTCAAGCTGCTCCCGTTCCTGCAGATACACCCGAAGTGCCGCATATGCATCCTCGTTGCGCGTCCGCACCGACATATGTTCCCGGTGAAGCCGCGACCAGCGCGTTTTTTCCTCTTCCCAATGCCGGATCTCCTGCTGGATTTTTTCTTCCGGATCTGTTTCCGAATCTGCTTCCATATGTTCCCGGAGCGAAGATAAACTTCCCTCCAGCTCCCGGCATTTTTCCCGGCACTCCTGTGCTTTCTTATCAGCCGCTGTCACCGCCTCTGCAAGTGTTTCCAGCTCCCGGCTGCGCTTCTCAAGCTCCACCCGGAGTGTCCGGCTGTCTTTCCACTCCAGCCGCTTCGAGAGTTCCTCCAGCTCATTACGTCTCATCTGGCTCTCGATCGCCGCCTGCTGCACCTCACTTCTTTTAAGCTCCAGCGCCGCTTCCAGCTTCTTCTGTCCGGCTCCGTTCGCCTCCCGTTTCTGCCGGATCGTTTCTTCCATGGCAATCCGGTCAGTATAAGTGGTTTCCGCCTGCCTGCATCGCCGGATTTCCTGTGCCATCTGCCGGAGCTCCTTCTCCAGAGCATCCACATCCGGCTGGGCTGCCGGGCTGTCCTGATTTTGGCCGTACAGTTTTCCCTGGATCTCTATCCGCCGTCTGCTCTCATGTTCCAGCGAGATCTGCGCCTCCTGGCAGGCCTCAGCGGCTGTCCTCTGCTTCTGATCGGCATCATCCCTCCCGGCACGCAGCGCTTCCACCTGTTCCTCCCGGATCGGCTCTGTCTCCAGACGGCAGGGAGCCGGGTGTTCCAGCGAGCCGCAGACCGGGCACGGTTTTCCTTCCTGCAGCTCTGCCGCCAGAAGTCCCGCCTGCATCGCCAGAAAGCGGCAGGACGCGTCCTGATACAACTGATCTGACTGCTGGTACGCCCGCGCGGCTGCCTGAAATTTTTCCTGGCGTTTTTCCAGTGACTCCCTCCATGTCCGCTCCGCTTCACAGCATTTCCCTAACTCCTGCAAAACCGCCTGGCGCCGTTCCATCTGCTCCCGCCGTCCCCGGCATTCTGCCAGGGCAGCGCGCGCCTCTACCGCCTCCCGCTCCTGGTTTCGAAGTATTTCTTCCTGTGTACGGCACGTTTCCAGCTGATTCTGCATTTTTTTCAGGTTTCGGGTCAGAGCCGTCCGCTGATGTTCCAAAGTTTCATATGCCTGCCGTTTTTTCTCCTGCTCCGCATAGAGCGGAAGCGCATCCTGCATCCGCCGGATCTGATCCTCCAGCTCCGGTTTCCGGCTCTCATAGGCTGCGGCAGCTTCCCGGCGCCTGGCCTCCATCTCCCGTCCAAATGCTTCCAAACGGCTCTTTTCTTCCAGTACCCGTTTTTCCTTTTTCACAAGCTCCAGATGGTTCTGTCCGGCGGCAAGCTTCTGGATTGCATTCTCTTCCAGTCTCCCCGTCTCTTCCTCGAGCCTCCGGCTTTCCTCCGACAAATGATGCAGAAATGCAAGCAGTTCCGCTCCATTTGTCCGGTACCGCTCTTTCAAAGACTGCCATCTTTCCTCCCACTCCGGAGCTACCGCCTCCTCCGTCCTGGGAACCGTCACCTGCCGGATGACTTCCTCGCACCGGGTCTTGTTATCCTCCAGCCTTCCATACAGCGTCCGATCTGCCTCCCGCAGCTTCTGCTGGATTCTACCGTAGATCCCGGTATGGAAAATGCGCGAAAATATCTCTTTTCTTTCTTTGGAGGATGCATGAAGCAGACGGATGTATTCGCCCTGCGCGATCATCGCGATCTGCGAAAACTGATCGCGGTCCACGCCCACGATCGCCCGGATCTTCTCATCGATCTCACGGATCCGGCCGGACATCTCACTTCCATCCGGCAAAAGCAGAGACGCTTTCGGCGCCACACTCGTCGCCGTGTATGCGCCGTCCTTATTTTTCCGCTTACTGAGGCGCGTGTATGCCGGACTGCGGCGGATCGTATAATCCTGCCCCTTATCCTCAAACGTCAGTTCCACCCAGGTCTCCGCGTCCTCCGGTGCATACTGGCTGCGAAGCATCGCGCCCTCTCTCCCGGCGCCGCTCGCCGCCCCGTAGAGCGCAAACGAGATCGCGTCAAAGATCGTCGTTTTGCCTGCCCCCGTATCGCCCGTGATCAGGAACAATCCCGTCCCCGCCCGTTCGAAATCAATCTGCGTCACGCCCCCATAAGAGCCAAACGCCGACATTGTAAGCAGCTTCGGTTTCATACGCGTTCCTCCTCCTCTGCCTCTTCCACCATGCGCGCCAGAATCGTCTCCTGTTCCTCTGTCATCGGGCAGTGGCGCACCGCCTCATAAAAAGAGGCAAATGCCTGAAACGGCGTCACCGCCCCTGTTTCCTCCGGTTCTTCCTCCAGTCGTTTCCGCGTCCTCTCATTGTCCACCCGGATCTCCAAAATATGCGCAAATAACTCCTCCAGGCGTTCCCGGAAATCGTACATTTCTTTTTCGTCCGTCAGGACCACGCTCACATACGCATCCGCGCGTCCGCTTCCATCCGGCATCTTTTCCATCGTATCTGAAAGCAGCTTGAGTTCTTCCAGTGTCCCCCGCACGCGCTTTACATCGGGATGGCAGAGAATCGGCAGACGGCGGATCTGCGGCTCACTTCCTTTTTCTCCCAGTTCCACCACCGTGATCCCCTTCTGATGGTGTTCTTCACTGATCGAATATTTGTACGGCGTCCCACAATAGCAAAACCGCTCCTGCCCTACCTTCTGTGCCCCGTGGATATGCCCTAACGCCGCATATTCAAACGGTTCCAGCACCGACGCATCGATCGCATCCAATCCTCCGGAGGTCAGCACCGCCGTCTCCGAATCGCAAATTTCCGGATTCTGACCGTTCCAGACAAAAAACTGGTGCGCCAGAACCACATTGCGCTCCTGCTTCCGGATCGTCTCCCGCGCCAGGAGTTTCTGGAATGCATCGGTATAACCATTGGTATCAAACAAATGGCGCACATGACCCGGACGGATAAACGGTACCAGATAAAAATGAACCGGCCCCCACTCATCTGTAAGTGTGACCTGCTTTAAATACTCCGTCCGATCTGCCGGCGGCAGCGCCGCGATATGGATCCGGTGGTGTGCCAGAAACGATGCGCCATACGCCAGCCGCTCCGGTGAATCGTGATTTCCCGCAATGATCAGGATCTCCGTCCCCGGACAGCGCCCGGATAGCTCGGTCAGAAACCAGTCAAAAAGCGTATACGCTTCCCCCGCCGGGACCGATTTATCATAAATATCCCCGCATATCAGAATCGCATCCGGCTTCTCTTCCTCCGCATATTTAAGTATCTGCAAAAACGCATTCTTCTGGCTCTCGCGCAGGCTATAGCCATTTAACATTTTCCCGATATGCAGATCAGAAAGATGAAATAGTTTCACGCAGGCACACCTCCTTTTTCTTTCTTTGATCCACTGTTTTTTTGATTTCCAATTTTTTCCGCTTAAACATATAGGCATTTTTCGGACATATATGGCAAAAAGCGCCGACACATCGAACCACTTCCCGTGCCAGCGCCTTTTTTGGTTACTGTGAACCGTTACCTTTTTCTGTTTTGTTCTTCACTCTTAATCCAGCTGGATCAATGCCATAAAGACCAGATCTTCATCTCCGGTATTGGCAATACCATGACCCCAGCCATCCGGCGTGAAGGTCTTATCGCCGACGGTAACCGGACGTTTCGTTCCATTGTCATCGTACTCGCCCTGTCCCTTGATGATATAATACGTCTCGCTCTCGCCGTGGTGCTCATGATAGCCCAGGGAACATCCCGGTGCGATCGTTACCTCGGCAAACATCTTACATTTTGCATTTAACTCATTGTCATCCAGAATGTATTTTACAACTACCTGTCCTTTGCCGCCGTTCGCATTTTCCTTAACAACTGTCTTCATGCTGCTTCCTCCTCATCCTGTGCCATTCTTTCAGATTCGTTCGACACTATTTTTCTATGGAGTATTATAAGCGATTTTTTTCTCAACTTCAAGATCTCTACTTAAGCGCAATCCGCATTTGTTGCAGTTCAGAAAATTCCTACTTGCTAAGTTCAATCCGCATTTCCAACTCGCTGTACGGAATTGTTACCTCCGGGAATCCTTCCGCATACGATGCAATCTCATACGGCGCATAATAGAAAACCACGCCCGTCTCGCTCAGATAAAACGGCGATTCGTAGCTGATGCCGTCTGCCACCGTATGTTCCAGATCCTCCGGTGATTCAAAGGCAAAATTTGTCTTTTCCGCCAGCTCCCGGAATGCCGCACCAACCTTCGCCTGCAGCTCCTCCACCGGATTCTCAACCACATCGCTCAAAGACAGGCGTGCCCCCGTTTCCCGGTCAAAGACAAAATACTGGCGGAACGGCGTTCCGTGTGCGCCGCCCGTATATTCATATCCATCCGCACGGACGCAGACATAATGATCATCCAGATACGTAATCGCGTCATCTCCGTCGATCGTAAGCGCCATCGAATAGACCGGCTGCGCTGCATCCGCCTCCTGCGGAAGTGTCTCTTCCTCCGATCTGTCCGATTCCGCCGTATCTATGCTCATCTCCGTGTCCAGATTCATGGAATCCGTCCGCGCCGCCGACAGAACCGATGCCTGCAGCTCCTGCATCGTCTGGTTCATCGCCTCGACCGCATCGCCCTCGCCGTCAAATACCAGCCGCTCTGCGTACACACTTCCCAGCTCCCGGCTTCCATCCGCACTCTTTAACGTCTCCGACTGCGCCTCGACATGCCCCAGCTCCCGGATCGGAGACTGGAACAGAACTGGCTCTAACAGCGTCGCTTCCCCGCCTGCCGCATCATCCAGCGTTTTTTCGCCCAGATAAACGCCGTAATCCTTAAACTGCTGGCAGTATGCCTGATTTCCCGTCACATAAAAATTACCATACATAGAAAAATCATTCGTCATGCCCGGCTCTTCCTCGACCGTAAAAAGCGCATTCTGCGCCTCGGCGGCATTTGCCGCTGCATCTGCCTCCGCATCCGCCGCAATCCGCTTAAACAAAAACTCTCCCGTGCTGGTCTGGGACGCCTGATTTTCCATCAGATACAAATATCCGTCCTGATACTGCACCAGGCTGATATTTTCCGCCGTCTCATATAAAAGCGTCCGTTTCTCCGGGTCGGAGACCTCATAGCGGTAACACTGCGTATTTCCATTGCCATCCCGAAGCAGGGCAAAGAATGCGTCCTTCGCAAACAGCACCGACGATGTATTCGTAATATCCGAAATCTCCCTCGGATGGCTGCCGTCCGCATCCGCAATCACCAGGCAGGTTTCATTCTGCACCGGCATATACCCAAACTGTTCCGTATAATATGGAAGAATCCCATTAAACAGCTCGCTGCAGCCTGCCGGAATCTCCCCGTAGATCGTGTCTGACGGTGACAACTCTCCCGCTGTTTTGCCATTCTCATCGAGCGTATAAATGACATTCATGTTGTAACCCTTGACATACAGGCGGTTCTTTGACGCATAGAGCACCGATGGCTGATCCGTCAGATCCGCTAAATGCTCTTCCACACCGCTCTCCAAATCCAGCCTATACAGCCCATAAAGCTCCGTGCCCTGTGTGCTGCCACTCTCCGCCTGTATCCGGTCAAAATACAGCCCGCCTCCGTAGACCCAGAAGGTGCTGTTTTCATCTCCTGTGTCAAACTGGCAGAGCGTCTTCATCTCGCCTGTCTCCTTCGAAAGGGAACGGATCTCCGTGCGGTATTTGAGGTACAGCATGCCATTCTCCTCCAGAACCCGATCCGGCGCTCCGAGCGCCGTGCTGACCGCACCCTCCGTTTCCTCTGCCGCCTGTGTCTGCGCTGTTGTCTCAGCCGCCGGTGATTTTTTGCACGCTGACAGGGCTGCCGAAGCAGCAATCAAAAACATCGAAGCCGCCAGCACTGCCCTATACCCTGTCTTTTTCTGAACCTTTTTTCTCTGGTTCTGCTCTGTTCTTCCCTGATTCTGTTTCATTTCTTCCTGTTTCCACTCTTTCTGAGCCATCCGTCCAAACTCCCCACACTTTTTCTATTTTTCATCGGACCTGCGTCCGCTTTTTCTTCTGAATACAGGCGGAAATGGTGAATCCATCCCCGCCTGTCATACAGTGTACCCTGTTTTTTTTACAATGTCAAAAGGTGTTCCAATATATTAAGTTATATTAATGAAACTGTAAGATTACAGTACGCGGGTCTTTGACACCTGCATACCAGCTTTATGAGGCAATCGGCATTCCTACTGCAAATTATCCGGTCCGAATCCCATCGGTAGAAGCTCCGCCAGTGTATAGACCTTATATTCCTTCACGGAACGTGCCAGAATGATCTGAAACGCATCCTCATGGCAGAATTCCTTCATCACCTGACGACACACGCCACAGGGCGCACACCAGTCAAATTCCGAAGCTCCTTCCGGGCCTCCCACAACTGCAATCGCTGTGAAGCTGCGTTCACCCTCACTGACTGCCTTAAAAAAGGCAGTGCGTTCCGCGCAGTTTGTCGGTGTATAGGCCGCATTTTCAATATTGCAGCCACGGTAAATCCCGCCTTTTTCAGTCAGCAGAGCCGCCCCCACCTGAAAATGAGAATAGGGTGTATAGGCCATTTTCCGTGCTGCGAATGCTTCCTCGATGAGTGTTTCTATCCTCTCATTATTCATTCTTCGCATCCTCCTGAATCAAGATACGGATGGCTTCCACCGCTGTCCGGATTGCTGCCTCTGTATCATGGGCCTGTTCATTGGACAGGCCTTTTTTTGCCCGCTCCTGATTAGCCAGAACCAGGAAGCAGGCACCTACACGCACCCGAAGGAAGCTGCCTGCGATAAACAATGCTGCTGACTCCATCTCCGATGCCAGGCATCCCATCCGAAGCCACGCCTGCCACTTATTTTCAAGCTCGTAGCTGACCGGCATCACCTCCGGCTCATGCTGTCCAAAGAAGGAATCCTTCGACTGTACAACGCCCGCATGACAACGGAACTTCAGATTCTTCGCTGCACGGATCATGGCATTCATAACATCCACATGGGGAACAGCCGGGTACTCAATGGGAGCGTACTCTCTGCTGGTTCCTTCCATGCGGATAGCTCCGCTTGCAACTACGATATCTCCGCCCAGTACATCCTCCTGCATACCGCCACAGGTGCCCACACGCAGAAAAGTATGGGCTCCGCACTTGGATAACTCCTCGATAGCAATAGCCGCTGACGGACCACCGATGCCGGTTGACGTCACACTGACTTTTACCCCATCGATGGTTCCCGTATATGTGGTATATTCACGATTATCCGCAACTAACACCGGATTCTCAAAATGTTCTGCTATCTTCTTGCATCGCTTGGGGTCCCCCGGCATGATGACATATCCGCCGATATCCTCCGGGCCGATTCCTGTGTGGTACTGTTTTCCCGTTCCTTCTGTATAATCAACCATATAATCGCCGCCTTTCTGTTTTTAACTTCAAGTCCAATGTCATTTATTTTATCTGATCCAGAATAGAAGTTCCGATGGTCCCCTCCGGCATTCTGACACCGAAATTATCCGCAATGGTCGCGCCGATAACGGCAAAGGTGTCACTGGTATCAAGCTTTCCACTTTCCGTATCCGACGGTGAATACGCAATAAACGGGACCTGCTCTCTCGTATGATCCGTTCCCTTATAGGTCGGATCATTTCCATGATCCGCCGTCAGAATCAGCAGATCGTCCTCACGGAGCAGCGGCAGAAGCTCTCCCAGCTTTTTATCAAATTTTTCGATCTCTTCCCCGTATCCCACCGGATTTCTGCGATGTCCCCATAACGCATCAAAATCTACCAGATTGGTAAAGCAAAGTCCCTTGAAATCCCGCTTTGCGATATCGATGGTCTGCTGCATGCCATGTACACTGCTGTCGGAATGATTGCTTTCTGTTATCCCTTCTCCCACAAAGATATCGTTAATCTTTCCAACGGAAATCACATCATATCCGGCATCCTTCAGGGCATTCAGCGCCGTCGGTCCGGTGGGTTTCAAAGCATAATCATGGCGGTTACTTGTCCGTTTGAATTCGCCGCGCTTTTTGCCCACATAGGGTCTTGCGATAACACGGCCAACTCTCCACTCATCCCGCATAGTCAGTTCTCTGGCAATCTCACAGTAATGATACAAGGTCTCAAGTCCCATGGTTTCCTCATTGCCACAGATCTGAAGCACAGAATCCGCTGATGTATAGACAATCAGCTTTCCTTCATTCACTTCCTGTTCACCCAGCTCCTCCAGAATCTCCGTTCCGCTGGCTGCCTTATTGCCGATTATCTTTCTGCCGCAGCGCTTTTCCAGTTCGTCAATCAGTTCCTTGGGAAATCCATGTTCTGTAAATGTGATAAATGGCTTATCCGTCCGGATGCCCATCATCTCCCAATGACCTGTCATGGTATCTTTACCATTGCTCGCCTCATTCATCGCCATGAAATATCCTTCCGGATGTTCTGCCGGCTTTACCTGCTTAAGGGCCTTGAGATTGGCAAGTCCCAATCTCTGCAGATTCGGAATATCCAGATGTTTCACTGTTTCTGAGATGTGCCCCAGCGTATCCGCACCGGCATCATCAAATCTGGCTGAATCCGCCATGGGACCGATTCCAAGGGAATCCAGTACGATTACAAATACACGATTAAAACGCATATCACTCACCCTTTCTACTAATTTTTGCTATATTTGATAGTTTACTTTTTTACACTCTCACACAGTCGCGGGTAATTTCAGCAAGGGAAGATACGCCGCACATAGCCATGGTATCTGCAAGCTCACTTCCAATCTTCTGGATATAAGCTTCGACCCCTTCTCGGCCTCCGCCATAGACAGCTGTGACGAAAGGTCTGGCTATGATAACCGCATCTGCCCCCAGTGCCAATGCTTTAAACACATCGGTACCGGAACGGATTCCGCCATCCACGAAGATTTTCATGGAACCGTCCACTGCCTTTGCTATTTCCTCCAGAACTTCTGCAGTTGCCGGGCACTGATCCAGGACTCTTCCTCCATGGTTAGATACCACGATAGCTGCTGCACCGGCCTCTTTAGCCTTCAAAGCACCTTTTACCGTCATAATTCCTTTTACAATAAAAGGGACTCCTGCTGCCTTCACGATCTCACGAAGCTCCTCCACTGATTTACTTCCGGCCGGCGGATTGAAATTTTTCAAAAATGGAAGACCTGCCGCATCAATATCCATGGCAGCCGCGAAAGCACCTGCATCCTTGACAAGCGCCATCTTTTCACGAACCATCTCCACATTCCATGGCTTCACTGTAGGAATTCCCAGTCCCCCTGCCTTTTTGATGGCTTCCGTGGCTGCCACCATCACATTGCTGTCCATTCCGTCTCCTGTAAAAGCAGCAATTCCAAACTCTGCACAGGAAGAAACTAATATATCATTGTAAGAAACATCATTCAGTGAATCGCCGTAATGCATATTCACGGCTCCCACCGGACCTGCAAAAAACGGATACTGAAAATTCTTTCCAAACAACGAAAGAGAGGTATCGATGGGACGTTTCTCCACCAGTGTATCCATCTGGACACGGATTTCCTTCCATTTGTCATAATTCCGAATCGCCGTATCTCCGATTCCTTTGGCTCCCGGACCCGGCATCTGATTCTTGCAGGCTCTTCCGTTGCATTCCGGACAGGCCTTGCAGTAATTTCCCATTTTTCCTCTTGCCAGTTCTAAACATTCTGCATAATTCATTAATCTGGTTACCTCCCTGTCACTTTCATGTGGTCTCGAAATCCTTTTGTACTTGATTCTGCGAGAATTTTTTTGACAGCTGCATCATTTCCGGTAAGCAGCTTTCCACCACTCAAAACAACCATTTCACATATGATATAATAAAAGCCTAGCCCTTCTTCGGCCTCTTCTCAAATCCATGCACCCAATTTCCCCTTAAAAACAAAAACAGGAAAATCACGGAGCTGATGCTCCAGGTCAGTGGGTATGCCCAGAATATGACCCGAATATCCGGAATCAGACGCACTGCCAGTGTGATGTAGCTGACACGGAACAGACACCATACACAGAGCAGAACGATCATGGGCACGGCAGCATTGCCGGAACCCCGGAGTACAGCCGCGATACAGTGAGTAAATGCCAATAAACAATAAAACAACGCAATGGTTCTGGCCTGCATCACCCCATAATGTATCACATCCGGATCACGGTTGAATGCTGCAATCAGCACCGGTGCCGCCGTATATATGGTGATACCAATCAGTTCTGCAATGAAGATGGAGCAGAGAATACCGAACTTCGCACCTTTCTTTGCTCTGTCATACTGCTTTGCCCCAAGATTCTGTCCCACAAAGGTAGTTATCGCCATAGTAAAGCAGGTCACCGGCAGGAAGGCAAAACCTTCTACCTTAGAATAAGCTCCGCAGCCTGCCATGGCCATTTTACCGAATGCATTGATGTTGGACTGTACAAACACGTTGGCTATGGCAATGACTGAGTTCTGGAAACCAGAAGGTACACCATTCTGAATAATCTGCCTCAGCATATGTCTGTCAAAACGAATCTTCCTAAGCTCCAGCCGGTAATCTTCCTTTACCCGCATCAGATGCACCATACAGAGAATCGCGCTGACAAACTGGGATATAGCCGTTGCCAGGCCTGCCGATCCCACTCCCATGCCAAGTCCTGCGATAAAGAAGATATCCAGCACCACATTCACACAGGAGGAAATAATCAGATAGATCAGCGGATGGCGGCCGTCCCCCACCGACTGCAGGATTCCCACGAAAATATTGTACATGACTACACCCAGAGAACCTGCAAAATAGGTTTGAAAATATACAATTGATTCCGGAAGTACATCTGCCGGTGTTCCCATCAGTACCAGAATCTTCGGTGCCAGATACATTCCCGCAGCCGTCAGTGTGATTCCGGCCACCAGACCGAAGGCTGTGGTTGTATGAATCGCCCGCTGGAGATAATCCTTGTTTTTCGCCCCATAATACCTGGCAATTACCACACCGGCTCCCATGGCAATACCGTTAATAAAACCTACCATCAGGAAAATCAGGTTTCCCGACGAACTGACTGCTGCCAGCGCATTGCTGCCAAGATAATTACCTACAATCAGGGAATCCGCTGTATTATACAGCTGCTGAAACAGATTCCCCAGAAACAATGGTATGGCAAATAAAATAATCTTCTTAGAGATACTTCCCTCTGTCATCCTCGTTTTGCTTTCAGCCCCCATAAAACCCCCAAAATTAATCCTATTTATGCACACAGTCGATGACTATTCATCGCTCCTCTGCACGCATATGTTCTCGATCTCATTATAGCCGACTGCCAGCAAATTCTCAATACTTCTTGCGCTGAGGGTGTAGCCCATTGGCTGTGATTAACAGTGCTAATCGGAACACATCGTTTTTATGTTTCTTTATATTTTTGCTGTCAACCTGATCTCCATTTAACTTGCATTCTTTTAAATCCTGCCACGCTTTCGCCTTAAATGGTATCAGGCAAGTCGAACTTAATACCGGAATGCCATCAACCATCTTTTGTCCGGTTTTTAGCAATTCATAATACGCTTCATTTAAAAAGATTGCCGACAAACTAGATATTTCATCATCTATCAGAAGCGGTGTGAGAACTGCATCATCTTCCAATATAATGAAATCCGGATTTCTGGAAAATATCTCTATCATATTAAGCAAAATTTCCACTCGATGAGCGGAAATTCCAGACTGTAGACAAAGCCCTGCTTTTGCAGGGTTTCAGACTGTAGACAAAGCCCTGCTTTTGCAGGGTTTTGCTATTGTTGGAACCGCTTTTCTGATATAATAAATATCAGAAGGGCGGTGTT
>ENA-ORRR01000352-ORRR01000352.1-human-gut-metagenome-genome-assembly--contig:-NODE-352-length-45375-cov-5.63411_pt1 | contig 45375 bp, 35 predicted proteins | sample MGYA00242182_ERZ509148 | MGnify/ENA primary metagenome ERZ509148 (study PRJEB26280, sample SAMEA2338674) | human gut metagenome | biome: human gut; feature: human-associated habitat; material: faeces... | reverse complement strand
AACACCGCCCTTCTGATATTTATTATATCAGAAAAGCGGTTCCAACAATAGCAAAACCCTGCAAAAGCAGGGCTTTGTCTACAGTCTGAGGGGATCTGCTTTGCGCAGATCCCCTTTTTTTAAATATGTCCTTTAGAACTTAAAAAGAAGGTAACAGATGATGAAAAAAACCATATCACAGTGTATGATCGTGAAAAATGAAGAAAAAAATATCCGCCGCGCCCTTTCCTGGGGGAAGGATATCATGTGTGAACAGATTGTAGTAGATACAGGAAGCAGTGACCGTACTGTGGAGATTGCCAGGGAAATGGGGGCAAAGATATTTTTCTTTCCATGGATCAATGATTTTGCTGCTGCCAAAAATTTTGCCATTGACCAGGCAAAGGGAGACTGGATCGCCTTTCTTGATGCAGATGAAAGCTTTACTCCGGAGGATACAAAGAAGATACCGGAGATATTGGAATATGTGGGAGACGATGTAGACGGCCTTCTTACAGGGATCGTAGATCTGGATGAAAATAACAATATCACAAGCGGCGGCACCATGATCCGATTCTTTGTAAACCGGCCGGACCTGCGCTATGTAGGAAAAATACATGAACACCTGGTCAGAAAAGGAAGATCCGGACTGCATCTGACCGATGCTACAGAGCAGCTGGCTTTTCTCCATACCGGTTACCAGGAACAGGAGAAGAAGGATAAGTCCAAATTTGAAAGAAATCTGAACATTATCCTGGAGATCCTGAAGCAGGATCCTGAAAATTGTGATTATCTTGGATATCTGGGAGATACCTATTCTTCAGATGGAAAAAATGAAGAAGCAAGGGATGCATACAAAAAGGCGGTGGCAGCCATGCCGGAAAAACTGGAGGTATATGATCAGCGAAGTTCTTATACCTATACAAACCTGTTAAGGGTCTCCCAGTACCTGAACGAACCGGAAGCCAAGGTGGAAGCTATTTACAAAGAAGCAGTGGAAAAGCTTCCGAAAGAGCCTGATTTTGACTGTGTTATGGGGGAATGGTACTGGAGAAAGGGGCAATATGAAAAAGCGGTACAGATGTATGAACTGGCTATAGCAAAGCTGGAAACCTATGGGACAGTGAACAGGGGGATCTTTACCACTTCCATGCTGATCCAGATGTATGAGTGTCTGGGAGAAGGCTGCAGAAAGCTGGGAGATTACCAGAAAGCGGTCCGCTATTGTGTGATCGTACTGAATACTGACCACAAAGATGTGTATGCACTGCTGACCCTGATCAACTGTTTTACAGAGAAAAATGTCAGCGCAGAAGAGATATTTCAATTTTTAGGTAAGATTTATGATTATTCAGATATAAAAGACAAGGTGATCCTTCTGCGTGTAGCCATGGCAATGGGCAGAAAAGACCTGGAGCGGATGTTCAGGGGCATCCTCCTTCCTCAGGAGAGGGAAGAGTTTGATGCAGCCATGGAAACAGCCCAGAGCGGGGCACCGCTGTCATAGACTTTTTTTAACTCTCCCATGAGAAAAGGAAGCTCCCATTCGCAGGTGCTGTTATCAAAGCTGTTAGGATCTGCGATAGAAACATTTCCGTCAGGAAGGAGTTTTGTGATCAGGACAAAGTGACCACCGTTTTGCGTCAGGCTTCCATTACCCATAAGGGCGACCAGGATATGACCGGAAGAAAGAAGGGAAGCTGCGTTTTGGGGCGAATGGTCTGTTACAGATTCTACCTGAAAGCCATATGCAGTAAGGACAGCTGGGATCAGACTGTGATAGGAGCCGCTCTGGGGGGCATAATAGCCATTGGCGGCAGACCAGTCTGCGATAGTTACCGGGGTAATGGCTTCTCCGCCATTTGTGAAGCTGGAGATGAGCATGGCTGCAGCAGTAGGACCACATCCATACTGGAGCATGGGATCTGAACCGCCGTAGAGATAACTGCTCCAGCGGATATCTCCCTGATTATAGTAGTACATCGGTCCCATACTGGTATCCAGGATGGCAGCATCATAAGAATTGCCATCTGATCCCGGTTTTGTCTCCATATCCAGGTTTTCTGCTTTACCAAGGCTCACAGGAGAGGTCTTTGATGTGACAGAAGATGTATCTGAACCCCCCTGTATTCCGGAAGTATCCTCTGAAAGCTCTGTCCTTGGTGGTGTTCCCTGTTTTGTCTGGTTCTGTTTTTTAAAAAAGTTTTCCAGTTCCTGAAATTTACGGTGGCTGGCAGTCTGTACAAAGCAAATGCCAGATCTGGCCTCATCTACGATCTGGGAAGAAAAGCCTGGGCAAAAATAAAAGCTCAGGCTGGCAGTGATTACCGAAACTGCACCGGTAATGGAAAGTTGGATCATCGTTTTCGCAAGTTGGAACTGTTTCAAGGTTTTATTTATATGTTTTTTTTGATTCTTTAAAGTTCTATCTTTCATTTTTATCCATTCATTTCTTATCCGTTAACGAAGGGATAGACGGGCCAGGACAGTCTGACCAATGGTATTTAAAGGACACTGCTGGCATACAGCGCCAATCTTATGTGCCTCCATAGGCATGCCGTAGACAACACAGCTGTTCTTGTCCTGTCCGATGGTATAGGCGCCGTTTTTGCGCATACGCAAAAGACCGGCAGCTCCATCTGCTCCCATTCCTGTGAGAAGAACGCCGATGGCGTGTTCCCGCACATGTAATGCAACTGAGTCAAAAAGCACATCCACAGAAGGTCTGTGTCCGTTTACCTTTTCTCCTTCCTGTACACTGACTGCATAGGAGTTTCCAAGAGGTACCACACGCATCTGCAGACCTCCGGGAGCTAAAAGCATAAGACCTTTGCGGATACGGTCCCCATTTTTCGCCTCCCGTACTTCCATTTTGCAGATCCTGTTTAGGCGCTCTGCATACATAGCTGTAAAACCTGCAGGCATATGCTGGGTGATCACAACACCTGGGGTGTTTTCTGGAAAATTCTTTACTACTTCAAGAATGGCCTCTGTACCTCCGGTAGATGCCCCGATGGCGATCACGGTTTCCTGGGAAGCTGCCGCAGAAGTCTTTGGTCTGTTAAGAAAAGGATTACCTGCCGCAGTTAAAGGAGAGACTATCCGTTTTTTTGCTGCCTGTGGACTGGCAGGAACGGATGGGAGATGTACATGGGAAGCAGCAGCCACCAGAAGCTTGGAACGGAGCATAGAAAGAAAGATCTCTTTAGACAGTCCATTGGCTTCATCCGGTTTCCGCACAAAATCCACAGCTCCGGCTTCCAAGGCATCAAAAACCCTCAGGTTCAGGGAAGATACCAGGATCACCGGTATAGGGTGGACCGGAAGAAGCTGCTTTAAAAAATCAATGCCGGACATTCCCGGCATTTCAATATCCAGGGTAAGCATATCCGGCTGCAGTAGCGGGATCTTTTCCTGGGCGTCAAGGGCATTTACTGCATATCCTACAATCTGGAAACGGTCATCCGCAGAGAGAGAACGGATCAGCCAGGTGCGGAACAAGGGTGAATCATCCACCACCATTAATTTTAATTTATGATCCATGATCATAATGCCTCCTTAATAAGATAACTGTAACAACGTATGAGATAACCTACGGGATCAGATCTTTCGGTAAATAGCCGGTTCAATATAGGAAAACGGGCAGCTTTCCTTATCCAGGCTCTCAGAATGTCCGATAAATAAGTAGCCTCCCGGAGCGGTAGCATCATAAAAGCGCCTTACCAGTGCCGCCTTCGTAGGACGGTCAAAATAGATCATCACGTTTCTGCAGAAGATCAGGTCAAACTTTTTGCGGAAATGGATGGGATCCATCAGGTTAAAGGAACGAAAGATCACATTTTTCCTTAAAGCATCTGAAACAGTATAGGTTTTATCTCCTATGGGAACAAAATAGCGTTCCTGCCAGGAAGGCGGAAGCTCTTTTAAGCTTTCAAGGGAATATCTGGGATCCATGGCAGAATCCAGAACACGCTGGGAAATGTCCGTAGCAAGGATACGGGTATCCCAGCTTCCGGGAATAGCGGAAAAATATTCTTTCAGATACATAGAAATGTTATAAGGTTCTTCACCGGAGGAGCAGCCCGCACTCCAGATAGCAATAGAACGATCCATAGAATGCTTGTTTGCAAGCTCGGGAAGAATATGCTTCTGGAGAAAATCAAAATGCTCCTTTTCCCGCATAAAGTAGGTATAATTGGTAGTCAGCTTGTTCAACATAACAGAAACCATCTCCGGATCTTTGCCGGAGATGATCTCATCTACGTATTCTGTAAAACTATGGAATCCTTTCTGCTGCAGCATATTAGTAAGACGGCTGGTGATCAGCTGTTTTTTGTGGCTCAGATTGATACCATAGCGCTGCTGGATATAGGTATAAAGGCGGTTAAAATCCCCGTCACTTAATGTAAGCATTATATGACCTCCTTAGGAATTGGATCTACTCCAGAAGTCTTTCCAGCACCAGCTTTTGTGGTTGACGAAAAATCTTATCACAAAATCAGGTACAGAAAGATTGTGGGAGAACATTAAGGACTGACCAGGGACTTGCAGTCAAAAGACATGAGCACAGTACCATTTTCAAGTGTGATCATACCATCTAACAGCTTCTGTCTGCGTTTGATAGGGATCGGACGTACATCCTGCAGGTCAATGTCGATCACCTGCTGTACGGAATCTACAACAATACATACAGGAAGATCGTCTACATTTAAAACGATAAAGCAGGTCTTACTGTTATATTCCAAAGCAGGCTTGCCCATATAGAGCCGTATATCTACTACCGGAAGGATCTGACCACGCAGATTGATAATCCCTTTAATATAATCAGGTACCAGTGGAAGATGGGTGATCGCACAGTCATTGATGATCTCCGTTACGTTATTGATACTTAAAAACAGAGTCATATCTCCCGACTCAAAGGTAAGACAGCGTTCAACGGACTGGTTTTCAGCCGGTACGTCTGTCTGGATATTTGTTTCTGTTACTTCAGCCATTTTAAAACCTCCTGTTTACGCATTCTCTACAGCTATGGAATATAAGCTGAGGATATCAAGAATGATGCTGATATTGCCATCACCCATAATAGTACAGCCGGTGATGCCGTGGTCTTTCAGGTTAAATTCACTGAGAAAAGCAGGAAGAGGCTTTACGACAACTTGTTGTTCACCGATCAGATCATCTACAAACAGGCAATAAGAACGATCATTTGCTTCCACCCACAAAAGAATACCATCTTCCATCTGGGTAACTTCAGTAGGAAGGTGATAGAAGGAATGAAGCCGGACGATGGGATAAAAGCGGTCCACACGTTCCACCATTTCATTGCCATATTCATCCTTTATCACCTGATCTGCTTTTACTTTAAAGGACTGACGGATATTGGCGATAGGTATAGTAAAAATAGAATCACCTACTGTTACCTTCATGCCGTCAACAATAGCCAGAGTCAGCGGGATCTTCATGGAAATGGTAGTTCCTTCACCGCAGGTACTGGATACAGAAACGATACCGCCTAAGGATTCTACATTTTTCTTTACAACATCCATTCCCACGCCGCGGCCGGAATATTCAGTTACAGCTGTATTGGTGGAAAATCCGGGAAGCATGATCAGCCCAAGGATTTCCTTCTGGCTGTATTCAGAAGCAGGCTTGGTAAGCATATTCTTTGCCTGGGCTTTTTCAAGGATCTTCTGGGGATCTATGCCATATCCGTCATCCTTTACAGAGATGACAACCTCACTGCTGGTATGGGAAGCAGAAAGAACGATCTCACCCTGGGGATCCTTACCGGCATCAATACGTTCCTGGGCCGTTTCTTCAATCCCATGATCCATGCTGTTGCGTACGATATGCATGATCGGGTCCTGAATGTTATCTACAATCGTCTTATCTACCTCAGTATCTTCGCCCACAATGGTCAGACGGACATCTTTTCCCAGGCTTTGCTTCATATCGCGTACAATACGGTTCATTTTCTGGAATACACCGGAAATAGGGACCATACGTAAAGACATGGCAATATCCTGAAGATCATTAGTAAGCTTACGCAGCTGACGGGCTGATTTCATAAAATTATCCCGGTTGTCCCTTGGCAGCAGGTTTAATTCAGGGGAAGATGTAACCATAGATTCTGTGATCACGATCTCACCTACGATATCCATCAGGCTGTCCAGCTTCATCAGGTTGACACTGATCAGATTCTGCTTGACCGGGGTATGAGTAAGCTGCGGAGCCGCTTTTTTTGCAGCTGTATCCGGGGATGAAGCTGTTGATGCAGGTGATTTGGGAGGGGAAACTTTTTTTGTTTCGACTGTCGGAGCCGGAGCTGCTTTTGGGGCATCTACAAGCTCGTAAGAACGGATATGGTTCTGTGTCTTTAAGATCCCTTCAGCTTTGGAAGCATCTTCCCTGGAGTTAAAGGCAAGGAAAAAGCCATTTTCTGCGATCGTCTGGGAAGTATCCTGATCGGTTTCCATATCACTGGGGTAAAAACGGAAGTTTACATCACATTCCTTTACTGCATTTACGATCATATAAGCGCGCAGATTCTCCATTCCCACGCCTTCTTCCAGAAAAACATGGAAAAAGCAGGCTGCATCCTTATCATCAGGAAGAGAAGAAGGAGCAGCAGCACCAGAAGCTGCTGGTGCTACCTGTGAAGCTTCCGGTGCTGCAGGTGCAGCACCACTGATCTTCTTCAAAAAAGAATTGATCTCATTGGAGAACGCATCAATATCAGTAGAAAGAGGTACGCCCTGTTCTACTTTCTCAATCTCGCTCCTTAAGTAATCTTCTGAACGGAACATCAGGTTGAAAAGCTCTTTCTTATGCTCAGGATCCAGAGTTTCGATCCCTTTATCACGGATATAAAAAAATACATCTTCAATACGATGGGCGATCGTGGAAATCGAATTAAATTCCATCATTGCAGAAGAGCCTTTGATCGTATGCATGATACGGAAGATCTCATTTACGTCATCGGTGGAAAAATCACCGTTTTTCTCATCAGCAACCAGCATTTCGTCCAACTGGTCTAAAAGATTATTTTCTTCATAAAGGTATGCATCCAGAATACTGCTGTCCATACCACTGCTCATATTGTACACCGCCTTTTTCATAATAATCAGAATAGTATTTCTTTTTAACTTATCGGCGGTGGTTGAAAATGGATAAGGGAAATTCAAAAAAGAAACAGTGAATTGATAAAACAGTTATAAAAAAAAAGAAAACGCCGATAAAATTTTATGAAATAGGATATCTGATCATTTTTGGAGGAAACCGTAAAAATGTCCATCAAAAGAAGAGAAAAAAGAAGACTTTTACAGACAGCAGCCCTTTTAATGCGGGCAAATGAAAGAGTGTACATGGGATTTGGTCAGAATACAGAAGAAGTGATGATCGATGCGCTTTCACAATCTCAGGAAACAGCCCTTTTGTTGGGAACAGATCTGGAAAATACAGGAAAGGCAGACCTGGTCCCGCTTCTGGAAACGTACTGTGAAGATCTCTACGTCATGAGCCAGAACCTTCACAGTAAAAAACAGATGGCGAAGCTGTACAAAAAAATAAAGAAAGAATTGAAACTCTTATATGACCATATAGAGAACGAGATCGAAACAGACCGTCTCTGTTTTGTCTTTCTTCCATATAAAGTGTCTATGTGGGATTCTATGGAAACCGTCTGGAAAGCGGCAGATAAGGATCCGGATTGTGATGCTTATGTTGTACCGATCCCCTATTTTGATAGAGACCAGGAAGGAAATCTTGCAGTAGAACACTACGAGGGAGATCAGTATCCACCAGATGTTCCTGTCACAGATTACCGCACATTCCACCTGGAAGATAAAAAACCGGATGCGGTGTTTATCCACAATCCCTATGACCAGAACAATATATTGACCAGTGTTCATCCTGATTTTTATAGCAGCAGATTGAAGAAATATGCAGATCAGCTGGTATATCTTCCTTATTATACCACAGCAAGAACAGGTAATGTGGAGTCTGCGAAACGTCAGAAGGGAAGCGCCGGTTTTGTGATTGAACCGGGGGCTGTTAATGCAGACTGTATTGTTACGGCAACAGAGCAGGAGAGGGAGCTTTTTATCAATATCCTGTGTTCCGGGATTAAAGGAGTTCAGGCAGAACAATGGGAAGAGAAGGTACAGAACTTTGGATCACCAAAGATTGAACGTGCCCGTGATACGAAAAGACAAGATGGATCTCTTCCGGAAAAATGGCAGGAATGTCTTTACAGTCCTGACGGATCCAGGAAAAAGACAGTATTTTACAGTCTTTCCATTGAGCCACTTTTAAACCAGCCGGATATGATGAAAAAAATAGAAGAAGTCTTACTTTATTTTAAAACAAGAAAAGACCTTGCTTTGTGGCTGCGTCCTCACCCACTGTATGAACAGACACTGAAGATGATGCGGCCCCAGCTTTTACAGAAATATAGAGAACTTCTGGCTTCTTATGAAGAAGAAGGCTGGGGAATCCTGGACAGCGGATACGATCTTGATCGTGCCATTGCTTCCTGCGACTGCTATTACGGGGATTACAGCTCTGTAGCCCAGTTGTTCTGGGAAACAGGAAAACCGGTTTTATATCAGGATTCCCTGGTAAGAGAAAAAGAATATAAGATTCCATGCTGGTCGGGAGCTTTTTGTGAGGATGAAAAAGAAGTGTGGTTTGTCCATGGAAAAGTAAATCTGCTGTTCCATTATGATAAACAAAAGAAATTGCTTTCCTGTATAGGAAAGGTTCCGGGAGAACTGGCGTTTAAGGGGGATTTATTCCGCTCAATTGTATGGGTGGAAGATAAATTGTATCTTATCCCGTATTTTGCCAGAAAGCTGGCTGTTTACCATATAGATAAACATCAGTTTGAATCCATACAGATCCGTGATGCAGAGCATTTTATAGAACAACCGTTATTCCTGAAAGGTTTTCAGCGAGGGAATGTACTATATTGTATGCCAGCATGGTATAACAGTATCCTTCGCATAGATCTTACTTCCGGACATGTGACCTATACAATGGCGGATAAGAATAAGGTACGTGGTATTCCGGGGGTATTTGGTGGGGCTGTTTCCATAGGCAGAAACATTTTATGTCCGCAGACTTACAAAAAGAGGTGGCTGATCCTGAACACGGATACAGGAAAAGTATCCTGGTGCAGTTTTGCAGACCAGGAGAGGGAAATCACTTCAGTTACAGTCTGTGGTGATACGCTGGTATTTTTCGATGCCAAAACAGGATGTATCCTGAAAGAAACCAGAGAAGAGGGGAAAATAGAGGAGCTTTTATATATTGACAGCAACGAAATACAGCTATATGCAGTATCCGAAAATGAAGTGATCGCAGATGATCTGGGATCAGGAAACTATTTAAAGCTTTGTCTGGATGGAACAGTGGTTTGGAGAAAGGAACGGAAAGAAGAAAAGACCGTATTAGGCAGCGGATTTAGGAAAGTTACAGAAGGAGAAAAAAACTGTGATATCCGTTTTACAGAGCAGGAATATCAGGAATGGAATTCTCCGTCAGTAGCAGTTTGTAAGGATATCCTTCCTACAGATCTGTATTATGTAGAGAAGGAAAATGAAGTCCTTACGCTGGACAAATGGCTTTCTCTCTGTGACCGGATCCATATGCCAGTACCAGATGATAGACACAGCGGTGAAATAATCAAGGACTATGTAAAAAGCAAGCTTGCAAATGGATGAAAAGAGAAGAATCATGAAAAGCTATTTTGAAAATGCATTGCCTTATCTAAATGTTTTTTATCAGCCGATCTACGATTTAAATAAAAAAAAGTTGAATGTTGCAGAAGCACTTTTACGGTATGATGACGGACACCATCAGAATATTGAACAGGTGATCCGCAAAGCAGAGGAAATGGGCTGTGTCAGCTGTTTTGATCTGTGGGTTTTAAATAAAGTGTTAGAACAGCTGCCAGAGCTGAAAAAAAGAAACATTGAAAGAATAAATGTAAATCTGTCCCCGGTCACATGCTCCAGCGTGGAAGCAGAAAGGGGGCTCTTTGCCATACTAGATGAATGTATATCAGATAAATCTGTTATATGTTTTGAAATCACAGAAAGTAATCAAATCCAGGATATGCAGCAGGTCATTAAGCTGGCAGAAAAACTGATGAAAAGAGGATGCCACGTAGCTATTGATGATTTTGGAAAAGAAGAGTCAAATCTCCTACGGCTTATGCAGATGCCGTTTTCTGTGTTGAAAATAGACAAGGCAGTTGTCTGGACTATAGATACAACGAGTTTTTCAAAAGATCTTATTTCGGAGATCATATATTTTTTGCACAAATATGGGATCCAGATCACGGCCGAGGGGATAGAAAACCAGCTCCAGGCGAAAGAACTTTCGGATATGGGCTGTGATTTTCTTCAGGGTTATCTGATCTCAAAGCCTGTGTCATTTAAAGAGTTTTGTGCATTTATAGATGCGCATAATAAAAAAGGATCTGCAGAAATGAAAGAAACACCGGAAGAAAAAGGGAAAAATGAACCGCAGAAAAGAAAAATGAAAAAATCAAACATCCCTTATGATTTTCCTGTACTTGCCGAATAATAAAAATAGGGATTAAATTCCACAATATTCCACGAAAGAAATAACAAAGAGAGGGAAGGAACATGAAGAACCGTACGATGAAGCAAAAAATCACGATTGCTTTTGGAGCAGTAGTCATCTGTTTTTTTGTAACAGTTGGCGCGCTGTTTTATGGAATGCTCAACATCAGCACACAGTATAACCAGTTCTATAAGAATAACCACGAAGCGATCGTACGTGTAGACAAGCTAAAAATCTATATGCTGGCAACAATCCAGAATATGACGCAGGCTATGATTGATGATGACCCCACCGCCACAAAAACATATCTTTCAGACATTGATTCGTATAGAGCCGGCCTTGCGGAGAACGCAGACTGGTTCATGGAGCATTATAATGGAGATATGACACTGGTAAACCAGTTTCATACACAGCTTCAGGTAACTTCTGAGACCACAAACAAGATCTTAGAGTATCTGTCCACTGGTTCTGACCGTGCGAAAGAGCAGGCAAAGCACACGTTTATCGATGAGTTTGACCCGGAAGTGTCCAAGCTGGAAGGAATTCTGGATCAGTTTAGCGATCAGGTGACAGACATTGTTGATAATAGTTACAATTCTTTCATAGAGACCAGAAACATCCTGTTTATTGTAGGGATCATAATTGTTATCGTTGCACTGATCCTTACCGTTATTATGGCAGAGATCCTGATACGTTCCGTAGTAGAGCCGGTAAAACAGTTGCAGGAAGCTATGGAAAAAATGAGACGCGGTAATATGGATATTGATATCGAGTACAAGGCAGAAGATGAGCTTGGAAATCTTTCCGATGATTTGCGGTCTGTAGTAGCGTTCCTGAAAGCGGTAGTGGCAGATGAGACAAATATCCTTACAGAGATGAGCCGCGGAAACTTTAATGTTTATTCTTCTATGTCAAAGGATTATGTAGGAAGCTATGTTGCGATCTATAACTCTATGGTTCTTCTGAGAGATAATTTAAGCAGTACGCTTTCGAGTGTTACCCAGTCAGCTGATCAGGTGGCAGCAGGTTCCGATCAGGTATCCTCCGGAGCACAGGCATTATCCCAGGGTGCTACCGAGCAGGCTTCTTCCGTAGAAGAACTGGCAGCGACCATTAATGAAATTTCCAATAATGTTGAAAAGAATGCCGAGAATGCAAAGTCAGCCAGTGATATGGCAGATAATGTAAGAGAACAGGCAGGAGAAAGCAGACAGCGTATGCAGGAGATGCTTTCTGCCATGTCGGACATCAGCAACAGCTCCAGTGAGATTGGAAAGATCATCAAGACGATTGAGGATATTGCATTCCAGACCAATATTCTTGCTTTGAACGCAGCTGTAGAAGCAGCTCGTGCAGGAGCAGCAGGAAAAGGATTTGCAGTAGTAGCAGACGAGGTTCGTAATCTTGCAGGAAAATCAGCAGAAGCTTCAAAGAATACGTCTGCTCTCATTGAAGGTTCTCTTCACGCAGTTGACCGTGGTACAAAGATTGCAAATGAAACGGCCAAGGCATTGCAGCAGCTGACCGAAGGTGTTCAGGGAGTAGCACAGACCATTGAGGAGATCTCTTCTGCCAGCGAGTCACAGGCAGTTTCAGTAAAACAGGTAAATGAAGGAATCAGCCAGATTTCCAGCGTTGTACAGAGCAACTCTGCAACTGCAGAAGAAAGTGCTGCAGCCAGTGAGGAACTTTCCAGCCAGTCACAGCTTTTGAAAGAATTGGTAGGTAAATTCACATTGAAGGATGCTTCTGCAGATCCTGTATCGCAGACAGCACAGCCAGCTAAGACAGCAGGTGAAAAAGAACCGTCATCCACCATTTCTTATGAAGATAATGACAAATACTAAGGCTGTGCTTTAATAAAGAATAGATAGTGTGTATGAGCCCACAGCAGATTTTATTTTCTGTTGTGGGCTTGATTAAAATTGGAAAGGAAACTGAAAAATGGCAGCGCCAAGAAAATTATCACCGGAAGAATTCAGGACAATGCAGCTGTTAGAGCTGGATATGCTGGAGGAATTGGACCGGGTATGTAGAAAATATGATATTAAATACTGTATTACCTATGGAACCCTCCTGGGAGCTGTCAGACATAAGGGATTTATCCCATGGGATGATGACTCTGATATAGCAATGCTTAGGGAAGAGTATGAAAAATTTCGTAAGGTTGCACACGAAATGGATCCTTCTATCTGCTATTTCCAGGATCATTTTAATGACCCGGAGTATCTTTGGCAGTATGGGAAACTGCGGCGCACTGGAACTACATTTGTCCGTGCAGGTCAGGAGCATATGAAGGGAAAAAATGGGGTATTTGTGGATATCTTTGTGATGGATGACTGCCCCAAAAGCTTATTGGGGATGATATTTCATAGGTTCTGGTGCTTTTTTCTTCGAAAAATCCTCTATGCTCGGGTAGGAAAAGCAAATGCCAAAGGTTTACCGAAGCTCTGCTATCAACTTTTAAATTTGATTTCTGTAAACTGGGTATATAAACAGGTTGGGAAAATGTCAAAAAAAAGTAGTAACACCAGCCCAAATAGAGTGAGAACTTTATTATATCCATTATTTCAATATCAAAAAAACTATAATCACGGAAAAGCACATTTTGGAATGCTTAAAAGTTGGTTTTTAGAGCGTGCAGAATATGATTTTGAAGGGCATAAATTTTATGGAACAAAGGATTATGATGGATATTTAAAATATATTTATAATGATTATATGACACCTCTTCCAGTAGAAAAAAGGCAGCCACATGCTCCTGTATCAAGTTTTGACTTTAATGTAAAAAGCAAAAATGTAAAAGAAAAAATGCAAAATAATAAATGAATCTGTGAGAACATAGCCAATACGGAAACGGGAAATAGTCATACTATTCTGATATCGCCAATTGGATTTTAAAACGAACTGAAATAAAAAGTAACCTGTCAACAAAGATTCATGCATTGTTTGTGCCGAAGGCAGGAGCGATGCAAGGAGGACATGTCGCGACGGCATGTTTAAATTAATGAAAATAGCAGTTTTATCAGATATACATGGTAATATGGAAGCTTTTCGTGAAGTTGTAAAATATCTGGAAAAAGAACAGATAAAAAAAGTGCTCATTCTGGGAGATATTATTGATTATGGTCCTCACTCAAATGAGGTGATTACCTGCTTAATGGATCTTCCATGGGAAATAATCGGTAATATACGTGGAAATCATGAGGAAGCAGTCATAGAACAAAAATATGACATGTTTTCTTCTGACAGGGGTAGAAAATGTGCAGAAAATACCAGAAGATCATTAAATGAGCAAAGTTGGTATTATCTGAATACAAGAATGGAGCCAACTGCATCATTGGAAATTGAACTAGAAGGAAAAAAGTGCCTAGCTATCCATGGCAGTCTTAAAGACGAGATGTGGGTTGCAGTCAATCCAGAACAGGATTTAATGGAATATAAAAAGTATGATTATGTGTTTTCTGGACATTCCCATTTACCGTGTGTATTTGGTAAATATTATGATGTGGATAATAAAAAGTATAGAAATAAGAAACGTACAATGTTCATTAATCCAGGTTCTGTAGGACAGCCAAGAAATCATAATCCTAGAGCACAATTTGTTTTATGGGATACTGAAACAGATGAGTTTAGGATGTGTGCTGTTAATTATGATATAAAAAAAGAACAGCAAGCTTTTTCAGGCAAAATAGATGATTTTTATAAAAACAGGTTGCAGATAGGAATATGACTATGAAAAACTTATATGTGATAAGTGGAGTAACAGGAAATGAGCTGATGAGACATCTTCCCAGAAATAGGAGCAGATATTTATTTGTATAAATTGTTCAATATCGGAAGCATATTCCATACAGTGTTGGGCATAGGAGGGAGTAAGAGGATAAGATTTTATTACAATGTCTGATGCAGAACACAGTCAGAGGGCAAGATATACATCAGGAAAAAATGTGACAAAAAGAATCGAAGATAATATTTAAAGGTCATAGAAAGTTAGATTCGGAGCGAAGACTGTTAAATAAAGACAAGATTCCGAATGATTTTGGAAAAGGAATTGAAGAGTGTTAAAAGGAATAAAAAAATGAAAGCATTGATTGTAACAGTGGCTGGTATGTCTGCAAGATTCAGCCGTTCAGCAGGTGAACAGATTATTAAGTGTCTGTATCATACAAATTCAATGAAAGAAAGTTTGCTCTATACTTTGCTAGATGATAGTAGTGACATTGATTACTTTATTATTGTAGGTGGATACAGATACGAAGAATTATGTAAAACAGTTCGGGAATATTTTGAAAAATTTTCAAATAAGATTCTTATGGTCGAAAATCCATACTATAAACGTTATGGTTCAGGATATAGTCTTTATATAGGCTTACAAAAGGCCTTTGAAACAGGGGCAGATGAAATTCTGTTTGCGGAGGGAGATCTGCATTTGAGTACTAATGATTACAAAAAGGTCTGCAATGCAAAAAAAAGTGTGGTCACTGTTAATAGAGATCCTATCCTTGCAGATAAAGCAGTAGCTCTTTACTTTGATACTTCGGATAAAATTCATTACATATATGATACAGGGCATAATGTACTGACTATTAACGAACCCTTTCTTGCAATTTACAATTCTGGACAGGTATGGAAATTTGCTGATAAAAATCTGACTGAAAAAATATACAGTCAAATGGAACAGGAAGAATGGCAGGGAACGAATCTGGTTTTTGTTGAAAAGTATTTTACTACCTTGAGAAGAGATGAGTATGAACTGATTACGTTTAATAACTGGATTAATTGCAACACCATAGACGATTATAACAGGATTCAGGAGAGATAAAAATGAAGACAATCAATGAAAGGCTGATTAAATTAAAAAATGAACTTAAGAACAGAAAAATAAGAATCATGATTATTGGTCTGGGAAGTGTAGGAAATTATCTGTTGGATTATCTGGTTTCTGTGGCCGATGAAAATATGGAAATCTGTGTGGTGGGAAGAAATGAAAATAAGATGGAGTCAGATGTAAATATTGTCAGAGTTGCTTCATTGATCAGGAGACAAAACAGGTGCCAGATAAGTATAGACAGTTCAGTTGATCTTAACAGCATAGAGTTGATTACGAAGTCAATAGAGCAATTTGCTCCAGACATTATTGTCAACAGTAGCCGTGCGTATTCAGGATTGAAGTATGGCAGTATCTCGTGGAAAGCAGTACGAGCTTATGGAATATGGTCTCCACTGTCTATACGTTATACGAAAAATATTATGGAAGCGTATGAAAAGGCTGGTTCTGATGCAATTGTTATCAACACATCTTATTCTGACGCAGTTATACCATGGCTTAAATCGGCAAATAAGGCATATCCAGACTTTGGAAGTGGCAATATTAATCATTTGGTATACAGATTTAAACTTGCTGCAGGAAATATCCTTTCAATCAAAGATTATTGGAATATAGATATCACATTTGCAGTTTCTCATTTTCACGATGTATGTATCAGTAAAGAAGGACATACAGATGGAATGAAAATGCTAATCGATATAAAATATCATGACAATCAGCTTTCGTTGGGAATTGATGAGATTATATCCAGATGCAATATACCAATGCCGGTGGATGCAAAAAGAAATATGATGAATGCCTCCAGCAATTTTGAGATTATTCAGGCAATCCTTGGGGCGGTAAGAGATGGAAAAAGAACAAAACTCCACTGCCCTGGAGCTTTTGGCGAGATTGGTGGATATCCGGTTATTATTGATGGAAGTGGAGAATCTCCTCAGGCCTATATTGATAAAACTGTTTTTTCTTTAGATGAGATGAGAAGAAAAAATAGGGAATCTATTTATCTGGACGGAATTGAGAATATCCAGAATGGTGTTCTTACCTACACAGATGAATTGTTGCATAAGGTAAAAAAGGCGTTTGACGTGGATTTAGTAAAGCAGGTTCCGTATGACCAGATAGATAGTACAGCAGAATTTATTATCAAGGAAATAATAGAAAAAAATAAGTGAAATTGCAGATGAGGTGATAAAAATATGAGTATTGTATATACTTGTTTTACAACAGATGTAATCCATGGAGGACATTTAAATATTATCCGTGAGGCACAAAAGTATGGAAATGTAGTAGTTGGTGTCATGACAGATCAGGCCTTAGTTCAGTTTAATCGTTTTCCTACGATTTCTTTTTGCGAGAGAAAAAAGCTTATAGAAGCAATTTCTGGTGTTTCTAAGGTAATTGAACAGGATTCTATTATGTATGATAAGATTATAAGGAAGCTGAAACCAGATTATGTTATTCATGGTGATAATTGGTGTGAAGGTCCTATGAAAGCAATTCGTGAAAACGCAAAAAAGGCATTGGAGCATTATGGAGGTAAGATTATTGATGTGCCATATACATATAATCCTGAGATTACAGCCCTTAGCAATAAAATGAGAGCAAAGCTTGCTATGCCAGAGTATAGACGCAAAAGACTAAAGCAGCTTATCAGCATCCGGCCAATTGTAAAGGCATTGGAAGTTCACAATGGGATCACAGGCCTAATTGCAGAGAAAACAGTAGTTGAACATGGTGGTAGACTGGATCAATTTGATGCGATGTGGATATCATCTCTTTGTGATTCTACTGCTAAGGGAAAACCAGATATTGAACTTGTGGATATGACAAGCCGTTTCAGGACGATTGATGATGTGACAGAGGTCACAACCAAGCCGATTATTTTTGATGGAGATACAGGTGGTCTTAAAGATCATTTTGTATATACCGTGAGAACCCTTGAAAAAATGGGAGTGTCAGCTGTAATTATTGAAGATAAAATCGGGCCTAAGAAAAACTCATTGTTTGGAACGGATGTAGTACAGACACAAGATACGGTTGAGCATTTCAGTGAGAAGATACAGGCAGCAAAAAAAGCTCAGCTTACAGATGATTTTATGATTATTGCAAGGATTGAAAGCCTTATCCTGGAACGCGGGATGCAGGATGCATTAGATCGTGCAGATGCTTTTGTCAAAGCAGGGGCAGATGGAATCATGATCCACAGTAGGAAAAAGAATCCAGGAGAGATACTGGAGTTTTGCGATAAATTCAGGGCAGAAAATAAGGTAACTCCTCTTGTGGTGGTTCCTACTTCTTTTAATACTATTACAGAAGAAGAGCTGGCAGCTCATGGTGTAAACTTGGTGATCTACGCAAATCAGTTAACACGAAGCGCTTTTGTTGCTATGCAGGATACGGCAAAAGACATACTAAGATGTCACAGAGCAAAAGAAGTAGAGGACAGATTGCTTCCTATTAAGGATATCATTACTTTAATTGATAAACTACAATAAAATGGGAAGAAGAGTAAGGAGAAGCTTTATGAAAGCAGAAGATTTGATCCAGATTATAGGAGCAGATTTTTATACAGGAGTGCCGGACTCACAATTAAAAGCACTTTGCGATTACCTGATGGTGAAGTATGGGATTGATGAGCAACATCATATTATAGCTGCAAATGAAGGTAATTGCGTGGCTTTAGCGGCGGGATATTATCTGGCAACGGGTAAAATACCTGTGGTATATATGCAAAATTCAGGTGAAGGCAATATCATTAATCCTGTGGTATCACTGTTAAATGATAAAGTCTATGCTATACCTATGGTATTTATCATAGGCTGGAGAGGTGAACCGGGAATTCATGATGAGCCACAACATATTTATCAAGGGGAGATAACATTAAAACTTCTTGAGGATCTTGGAATATCGGTGTTTGTAATTCGTAAAGAAACAACATACATAGAAGTGGAAGAGCAAATGCAAATATTTAGAAAGAAATTGTCCGTTGGAAAAAATGTGGCGTTTGTGATTTGCAAGGGAGCGATTTTTACTGATGTGAAGACTTTGTATGGAAATCATAATAAAATATTACGGGAAGATGCCATCAGGTATGTTGCAAAAAATGCTGATAAAGATCCGATTGTTTCGACTACTGGAAAAATATCCAGAGAACTTTTTGAAATAAGGACAGTAAATGGACAGGGACATCAGTTTGATTTTCTAACAGTTGGATCCATGGGACATTCTTCATCTATTGCTCTTGGAATAGCGCTTAATAAGCCGAATACAAAAATATGGTGTATTGATGGAGATGGAGCGGTGCTTATGCATATGGGAGCTATGGCAGTCATTGGTGCTGCTGCACCAATGAACTTGGTTCATGTGATCATTAATAATGAAGCTCATGAAACAGTTGGAGGAATGCCAACAGTAGCGTCTACCGTTAAGTTTACAAAATTAGCAGAAGCCTGCGGATATCCTTATGCAGTTTGTGTTGATACATTGGAGGAGCTTGATTATGAACTTACCAAAGCAAAAAAATGTCAGCAGCTGAGGTTGATAGAAGTTAAATGTTCTGTTGAATCAAGATCGAATCTGGGCAGACCTACAACATTGGCCATAGAAAACAAAGAAAACTTTATGAAATATTTAAAAATGTTGTGATATCTATGAATAATTTGGTATTATTGTATCTTTACCAACAAAAAACAGCAAGCCAAGGAGTGGACTCGGGATACACCTTCTTTGACAGAGAGTACAACAGTGAGTGATCAGTTAGCAATATCGGCTCCACAAACTCAGCTTTCTTTACTTATCCCTGATCAGGCAAAATAGAAGGTAGCAGAACGTATCCAGGGGGGGATATAGGAAGCTAAAGCATTTGATCCATTTCCTTTTATTTTGTTAAATCTGGTTTTATCCTGTGTTGCTGCAATTCAGGCGACGCTGATTATGATGAGCCAGAACCGCCAGGAAGAAAAAGACCGCAGACGGGCAGAGAATGATTACAAGGTAAATCTAAAGACCGAAATTATGATTGAAGATCTTTACGATAAGATCAATACAATTAAAAAAAGCAGATTCTGTTGGAAAAGAAGTTGTTGGAAAAAATGAGACGGAAACTTCAAAAATGAAAATATAAACTTAATAGTGCCTATAAAAGTTATCGAACAGAGACAAAAATAAGTATATTCTGAATGGTTTATGGCGGAGAAGGGGAGAAAAGTGTACTATTTAAATACAAACATAAAAGATCTGGTTAGGATTTTTGATCAAAACGAACGGAAGGATTATTTACGCTTAGATTTATGAGAGTTTCAATTGGAGCTGAAGAATTTATGCAGTTTCTGTATGCATTATTGGAATTGGACAGATAGCGTGTCTAAGAAAAAATGAGGTTTGCAAATGGAAAAAGTGATAACATATGGCACCTATGATCTGTTTCATGAAGGTCATTACAGACTGCTAAAAAGAGCAAAAGAATTGGGAGACTATTTAATAGTCGGAGTGACAACAGAACATTTTGATGAATGCCGTGGAAAGCTGAATGTTGTAGATCCTATTTTGAAGCGGATTGAAAATGTAAAAAAGACCGGATTTGCAGATATGATAATAGTGGAGGATCATGAGGGGCAGAAAATTGAGGATATCCAAAAATATGGTGTAGATATCTTTACAGTGGGATCAGATTGGATCGGAACATTTGATTATCTGAATGCATTTTGTAAGGTTGTATATTTGGAAAGAACTCCCAATATATCTTCTACCATGCTTCGTGGAAATGCCTACAAGCTTATAAAAATAGGAATTGTGGGTACGGGACGTATTGCAGGAAGGTTTGTAGCCGAAGCCAGATATGCAAGTGGTATTGTGGTTTCTGATGCATATAATCCTGAAATAGAAAGTGCAAGTCAGTTTAAAAAGAAATACTCAGAATATGATATTGCTATTGAGACAGAGGATTACGAAACGTTTTTAGGTAACGTAGATGCAGTATATATTGCATCTACTAATGAAACACATTATGAATATGCAAAGCAGGCTTTAATCCATGGAAAAAGTGTTTTATGTGAAAAGCCTTTGGCATTTACTAAGAGAGAAAGCATGGAATTGTATGACCTTGCTTTGAAAAATTATGTAGTTTTAATGGAAGCAATAAAAGCTGCATATTGCCCAGGATTTCAACAGCTGCTAAATGTGGTTCTGAGCGGGAAAATAGGGAAAATAAAAGATGTGGAAGCATGCTTTACCAGAATTGCCAATATTCATTCAAGAGAAAGAACAGATCCGAAATATGGAGGTGCATTTCTAGAATATAGTGGGAATGTTCTTATGCCTATTATAAAAATATTGGGAACAGATTATCAGTCGGTTACATTTGACAGCTTTGACAATGAACTGGGAACAGATGATTATACCAAAATCCAGATTAGGTACAAAGATGCCATGGCAACAGCTAAAGTTGGAATGGCAGTGAAGTCAGAAGGACAGCTTATTGTTGCAGGGACAGAAGGATATGTGATTGCCCAATCCCCCTGGTGGTTGACGGAAAAATTTGATGTAAGATATGAGAATGAGACTATTGTTGAACACTATGAGCCTAGATTTGTAGGGGATGGATTACGATATGAAATAAGTGAATTCATAGCTAAAATACGGGGAACAGGAGAAAAATCTTATAAGCTGACAGCAAAAGAGTCTATTTCTATAACTGGAATCGTAGAAAAATTTGTTAAAGACAGATGTATTGAAAAATGACAGATAAGTTAGAATGAAGAATGATTTTTAACAAAAAGTTGAAAGAAGACTTAAAAATAGAGGAGTTGGAAATTATGGATCGTATCGATTATATTTTTAGTATGACATCAAAATTTGCAAATGGACGAAAGATAGTTCTTTATGGTCATAATGAAAGAACCAGAGGAATCAAAAGAAAACTTGTAGAAAAAGGGGTAAACATAGAATTTTTTGTGGATCATTCTCTTTATCAGAATAAAAAACCAGGGGTTTATGACAGCAAAATATTACAGGGAAGATCAGATGAATTTTATGTAATTGTTGGAATGCTGAATCGTTTAGATATTATCCAGAGGCTTCAGTCATTTGGATATTTCAGTAAAAAAGATTATCTGTACCTAGGAGATATTGAATACTGTGTTTTACGAGATGAAGATGGTTATTTTGAAGATAATTATGGAAATCAACTGATAATGAATAGAAAATTACGGTCACATATCACCTTGAATGGATTTAATTCTCGTGTAGTGATACCAGATAGCTGTGTTGTCAGCCCTGACTTCCATTTGCTGATAACTGATGAATGTATCGTCGAAATGGGAAATGGAACATGGTTGGATGGAAATTTTACCGTTTTTGATCAAAGTCACTTTAAATGCGGAGAAAGATGTATATTTGCTAAAGGACTTTTGGAGGTTGAAGCAGCTAATGTCAGGATTGGAAATGATCTTACAACAGAGAGTGGTTATGTTATTCGCGCATCTAAAAAATCTTCTATTGTTATCGGTAATGATTGTATGTTTTCATATAATTTGAATATGAGAACCAAGGATGGTCATGTGATATTTGACGTCAAGACGGGAAAAAATATTAATTCAACAGATGAATTATGCAAAAGCAGGAATATTAGAATTGGGGATCATGTGTGGATTGGAATGAATGCCTGTATTTTGTACAATACGGATATTTCAGCTGGGAGCGTGATCGGGGCAATGAGCTTGGTGAAAGCAAAAATACCTAATAACTGCATTGCAGCTGGAAATCCGGCCCGTGTGATCCGGACAGATATCGCCTGGAGTAGAAAAGATAATCTTTCTACAGATATAGGTAAATGTGGTGATGAATTTATAAAATGTACAGAAAACAGATAGTTCTATTTTAAGAGGGCAAAGAAAAAATGCCGAGTTTTACAGTTGGACCTGTTATGTCAACGGATGATGCCCTTGACTTTTCTCCAAAAAAGTTTTACTATCAAACTACTATTAGATAGTATTAAAAACTAGATATCGGGGTAATGTAAAAAGAAGTGGTTTGAAAGTTGAAGAAAGGCAGGGGCGATCAGGACATGAATAAGAAAGCATGGAAAGCGGGTGCGGTATCGGCACTGGCAGTTGGAGCGGGGCTGGCGGCAGCGGCGTCGAAGCGGAAAAAGGCAGGAAAAGTGGTTAAGTCGGCTTCGGATTACCGGAATACGGAACGCGGCAGCCAGGAGAAAAACAGCAAGGGAATTTATTATTCGAAGGGAAATTATGAGGCGTTTGCGCGCCCGGAGAAACCGGCGGGAATCGAGGGCAAATCGGCTTATATCGTCGGAAGTGGCTTGGCTTCTCTGGCGGCGGCGTGTTTTCTTGTGAGAGACGCACAGATGCCGGGAGAAAATATCCATATTCTGGAGGCGATGGAGGTAGCTGGTGGTGCATGTGACGGTATTCAGGATCCGACCCGTGGATATGTGATGCGCGGCGGCCGCGAGATGGAGGATCATTTTGAGTGCCTGTGGGATCTGTTCCGCAGCATCCCGTCCCTGGAGGTGCCGGGGGCATCAGTTCTCGATGAATATTACTGGCTGAATAAACACGATCCGAACTACTCGCTCTGTCGTGCGACGGTCAATCGAGGCGAGGACGCACACACGGACGGCAAATTCCGATTGAGCCAGAAAGGCAGCATGGAGATCATGAAGCTGTTCTTCACGAAGGATGAGGATCTGTATGACAAATCCATTGAGGATGTGTTTGATAATGAGGTGTTTGATTCGGATTTCTGGCTGTACTGGAGAACAATGTTTGCGTTTGAAAATTGGCACAGTGCATTGGAGATGAAACGGTATTTCCAGCGTTTTATCCACCACATCGGCGGACTTCCAGATTTCTCGGCACTCAAATTTACGCGTTACAACCAGTATGAGTCGCTGATTCTGCCGATGCAGAAATATCTGGAGGTGGCAGGCGTCCAGATCCAGTTTGGCACCGAGGTTACGAATGTGCGGTTTGACATCCAGGGTGAGAAAAAGGTTGCGAAGGCGATCGAGTACGTGAAGGGCGGCGAGAAGAAGGAAATCGCGTTGACTGAGGATGATTTTGTCTTTATTACGAACGGAAGCTGTACTGAGGGAACGATCTATGGCGACCAGAATCAGGCACCGGTAGAAGGTGCGGAAGTGCGTACCAGCGGCTGCTGGAGTCTGTGGCGTCAGATTGCTGCGCAGGATCCGGCATTTGGACATCCGGAGAAATTCTGCTCGGATATCCAGAAGACGAACTGGGAGTCTGCGACGGTCACGACTTCGGATGAGACAATCATTTCCCAGATCCGCAAGATTTGCCGCAGGGATCCGAGAAGTGGACGCGTCGTAACAGGCGGTATCGTGAGCTGCCGTGATTCAAGCTGGCTGCTCAGCTGGACGATCAACCGTCAGGGACAGTTCAAAGCGCAGAATAAGGACGAGATCTGCGTCTGGGTATACAGTTTATTTACGGATGTACCGGGCGATTATGTGAAGAAGCCGATGCGCGCCTGCACGGGCAAGGAGATCACCGAAGAATGGCTGTACCATCTCGGAATCCCGGAGGATCAGATCGAGGAACTGGCTGAGAACCATGCGAACTGTACGCCGACGATGATGCCGTATATTACAGCATTCTTTATGCCGCGGCGTGCCGGAGACCGCCCGGACGTTATCCCGGATGGATGTGTCAATGCGGCATTTCTGGGGCAGTTTGCGGAGACCCCGCGTGATACTATTTTCACGACCGAGTATTCCGTGCGCACCGCGATGGAGGCGGTGTATGGCTTGTGCGGCGTAGACCGCGGCGTACCGGAGGTATGGGGAAGTGTCTACGATATCCGCGAGCTTCTGGACAGCACGGTCAAGCTGATGGACGGCAGATCGCCGCTGGAAATGAAGCTGCCGATGCCGCTTGAAGCACTCAAAAAGCCGATTCTCCGGAAGCTTGACAAGACGGTGATTGGAAAGCTGCTGCGCGATCACGGCGTGCTGAAAGACTGGATGGTGTAAGAGACTGAGGAACGCAGGTGTTACTGGACACGTATGCGTGAACAGTAACACGCAGGTAAATATGGCTGCGTTAGATAAAGGAAGACAGGCTGTCACAAACAGAAGGCCCCGGACGGAAAACGTTCGTTTGGCATTCGTGTGGCAGCCTTTTTTGTGTAACAGGAAATTGTCGTGAGGCACATTCTTTTTCACTTGCCCGTTTTTCTCTGACATGATACAATAAAGATTGGCGTAAATGTAGAAAATTTGAGAAGAAAACGATTTTGAAAAGGATCGTTTGATAGATGTGAGGGAAAATAGATGGATTATTTACTTTGTATCCCGGCGCGGGAGACAAATACGAGAGAGAATTGTGAGAAAATACATAATGTTCTGGCGCGCATGTCCGATACCTACAAACTGCGGATTGTACCGGAACCGGTTAAGAATAAGCAGTTTCCATGTCCGCCGTATTACAAGAAATACCGGATCTACAAGCCGGTAAAGGAACGCGATACGAACGGAGAGGCATATCTGGAAAAAGAAGAGGAAGAGATGCTCTTGAGTTCCTGCAAGACGGAGGAAGAACAGGAACTGATGAAAAGCTGTATCTATGCGTACCAGTATTCGGCGGCGATCGTACTTAAAAGCTTCCGGGAGAAGGAAAAGAAAAATAAGATGCAGGTTCGACCTCTTTCGGAGCGGACACAGGCGCCAAGAGGCGTAAGTGGTCCGAATAGGGGAACACGTCTGGAAACACCGGAAAAAGCCGAAAAGCCGGAACAGGAGCGCAGCGCACAGGAACGTCCGTCTGGCAGTGACAGACCGGAACGATCGGAGAGAAGCTATCGGAACCATGCAGCGGATCGTGCTGCAGAGGGGAATACCGAGCGCACGCAGGGCAGAGAGAAAGCTTGCTCAGAGAGAGAGAAGGCAGCGCGTGTTTCGGGAGCCGAGAGAACATCGGACAGACGTGGCGGAAACCGCGCGGTGCCGGAAAATGAGAAACGGGAAGACCGCCCGGCTTCTGGAAGGCGGGAGCGGTTTGAGCGCCGTCCACCGCGCAGAGGAGAACGGCCAGAAGTGGAGAAAAATGAGGTCGTGAGAGACCCAGTGCAGGGCGAACTTCCGTTCCGCGCTTACATGGAGACAGGCAGCCTCCCGGCGTTCCGGGATACGGCACTGTACAGCCGATACAGCGGAAGAAAGAAGGTTATATGCCGATGGAGCGCAAACCGGCCGCGCAGACGCAGGAGCCGGAACCACAGGTGTAAGGTATGTGACAGAAACAGAACGATAAAATTAAATCACAGAATTTATAGAATGGCATCGAAACAATAAGAGTTCCGATGCCATTTGAGCATCAAACAGGACTATGCTTTCCATTTCTTTATTCCAACCATTCAGTTCTAATCCCCCCTATTTTCCGCATATGAATAAATGCAGTCTGTGAAAAGTACAGAACAGGGACAGAAAAAGGGGGAAATGCGCATGTATGAGAACCGGACGGTGGAAGAGGTGTGCAGGGAGTTTTCGGTCGATTTGCGGACAGGCTTATCGGCAGCGGAAGTGGAGGTGCGGCAGCGCCATTATGGGGAAAATGAGCTGCGGGAAGCACCACCGCGGAGTCTGATTGTGCGCATCGGGGCACAGCTTTGCGACTCCCTGATTTTTGTGTTGTTTGCGGCAGCCGGGATCTCCCTGCTTTTGGGCGAGTACGGCGATGCGGGGGTAATTCTGGCGGTTGTCGTATTAAATGCCACGGTGGGCGTGATTCAGGAGGGGAAGGCGGAGAAAGCGCTCGAATCCTTAAAACGGATGACGCAGCTGGAGGCGGTTGTGATCCGGGAAGGAAAAGAGCGGGAGATTGCCGCGCGGGAGCTGGTGCCGGGGGATCTGGTCGTGCTCGATGCCGGGCGGCAGGTTCCAGCCGACCTGCGTCTTACCGAGACAGCTGAAATGCGGGCAGAAGAATCAGCGCTGACCGGCGAATCGCGGGCGGTTGAGAAAAATAGCCATTTTTTAGCCGCCGGTGCGCTTCCGGTGGCAGAGCGTAAAAATGAGACATTTATGACTTCTTACGTGACGGCAGGGCGGGGAAAAGGAATTGTCATCGCCACCGGCATGAATACGGAGGTAGGGCGGATTGCCTCTCTGATCCGTGAGGCGCCGGAGGAGGAGACACCGTTGCAAAAAAGGCTGTCGGATCTGGGGAAACTATTGAGTATTCTTACGATCGGGCTGTGCGTTTTATTATTTGCCCTCGCCGTCTGGCAGAAGCGCGACGTGATGGAAATGCTGCTCACCGCGATTTCCCTGGCGGTAGCTGCCGTGCCGGAGGGGCTTCCGACGACGGTGACGATTGTGCTGGCGCTGGGAGTGACGAAAATGGCGCGGGCTGGCACGATCGTGCGCCGTCTTCCGTCCGTGGAAACACTGGGGGCAGTCAGCGTGGTCTGCTCAGATAAAACGGGGACGCTGACGAAAAATGAGATGACGGTGACGACATGTTATATAAATCGACAGGAGTATACGGAACAGGAATTGGCGCGTTCTAAGGAAAGAGAAGTGGGAAAACGGCTTCTGGAGGTATTTGCGCTGTGCAGCGATGCCGGGGAGACGGTGGGGGATGCCACCGAGCGGGCGCTGTACGGATTTTGTGAAAATTGTGGTGTTTCTCCGGAGCATCTGCGTCGGAGATATCCGCGGAAAGGGGAGATTCCCTTTGATTCGGATCGGAAGAGAATGACGACGGTGCATGAGCAGGGAGAAAACTGGATTTCTTGTGTAAAAGGGGCGCCGGATGTGATTCTTAAAAGGTGTCGTTATGAGATGGAAGAGGACAAAATTGTGCCGCTGACCAGGGAGAGGCGGACAGAGATTGAGGCGGAGATCACGCGTATGTCCGCGCGTGCCCTGCGAGTACTCGCGGGGGCGTATAGGGAGCTTCAAACAGAAAAAATGCCGGATGGAAAGCGGGAGAAACAGGTGGGACAGCTGGAGCAGAACCTGATATTTCTGGGTCTGGCAGGCATGATGGATCCGCCGAGGGAGGCAGCAGCCGGGGCAGTTGAGGCATTTCGCAGGGCATCTGTGCGGACGGTCATGATCACTGGAGATCATGCAGACACGGCGCTTGCGATCGCCAGACAGCTGGGGATTGCCAAACGGCGGGAAGAATGCATGACGGGGGCGCAGCTGGAAACGCTGGATGAGGGAGCTCTGGAGGAACGAATCGGTTCTGTATCAGTCTTTGCACGGGTGTCGCCGGAACATAAAGTCCGGATTGTGCGGGCTTTAAAACGCGCCGGGTGCGTGACGGCGATGACCGGGGACGGCGTAAATGATGCGCCGGCGCTTAAATCAGCCGATATCGGGATCGCGATGGGAAAAGGCGGCACCGATGTGGCGCGGCAGGCGGCGGATATGATTTTGACGGATGATAATTTTGCGACGATCGAGAGGGCAATTGAGGAAGGGCGCGGCATCTATGAAAATATACGAAAATCTATACTGTTTATGCTTTCCTCCAATCTGGGGGAGATTTTAACCATGTTTGTCGCCGTTGCTATCGGAATACCGGCGCCGCTGGGAGCCGGGCACATCCTTTGGATCAATCTGATTACGGACTCGCTTCCGGCGCTGGCACTCGGCATGGATGGAAACGACCGGGAGAACTTGATGCGTCAGCCGCCGCGCCGGACGGGCGAGTCGCTGTTTGCCGGAGGCGGGTGGTTCTGCATGGTATTTTACGGGTCTCTGATTGCAGCAGTCACGCTGGGGGCATTTTTCAGCAGACAGGAGCTTTTGCGGGCACAGACGTATGCATTTACTGTTCTGGGGCTGTCGGAGCTCTTTCATGCGGTCGGCATGCGCTCGCTTACGGGCTCGGCATTTTCACGCAGTCTTGGGAAAAATCCGCTGATGCTTGCGGCAGTCCTTGTGGGGATTCTGATGCAGGTTGCAGTGACGGAGATTCCTTTTTTGATGAAACTCCTTCACACGGTGCGGCTGCACCCGGCAGAGTGGCTGGCGCTTCTCCTGTTATCCGCCACGCCGCTGTTAGTGCATGAACTTCTAGCATTTCTTCTTCGGAAACGGCGTTGATACAGCGAAAATGCAGTTTACAGACAAGTGATTTTGAAGCTGAATGCATTGGCAAATTCCGTTACTGGGCACGTATGCGCGAACAGTAACACGCGGCAGGAGATTGAGCAGATTTCGAAAACAGGCTTGTTCTTTTGGACAAAAAAACTTATAATAAAATGGAGTCCAAGCTGATTTTGTCAGAAAAGTATAAAAAGTTGCTGTCCGCAGACAGGCATTTTTGAAGTCTAAGGTGCCGCATGAAAATAGAATGGAAGCAACCATAGATACATAGGAAGATGAGGGAAGAGATGAGGGAGAAACAGACGAGAGAGGACGCCTTCGGCGTTCGAAAGAAGCCGGCAGCTTCATCCGCACGATCTTCGGGCAGGCGGGGCACCGCAAAGAAAAGCGGGAAAATCTATGTCGGCAAGCAAAAGAAAGCGGGCAAAAATAACAGCCGGAGCGGTGGGCAGATCGTGTTCCATGCGATGGCAAGGATCTTTGGAACCATGTTCAAGACGCTTCTGGTGTGTCTGGTACTGCTGGTGATTGGCGGTGCCGGATTTGGCGCATATAAGCTGATTCCGCTCTATGAGGACTATAAAAGCCAGATAGAGGGAGTGGTGGAAAACAGTACGCCGGATACGTTCCGTTTGCAGGAGGCAAGTTATATTTATGATTCCAACGGTAATGTGCTGGCGAAGCTGACGGGAGACGAGGATTCCAGTTATTTGACGTATGACCAGATACCGCAGAATGCAGTCAACGCATTTGTGGCGATCGAGGATCGGACGTTCTGGGAAAATCCAGGCATTGATATAAAAGGTATTTTCCGTGTCGCAATCAATTACTTTTTGACTGAGGGAGCAGAAAAGCACGGCGCGAGTACGATCACCCAGCAGTTAGCGAGAAACCGTTTTCTGACCCGCGAGGTGTCGATGGAGCGGAAGATCAAGGAGATGCTGATTTCCTTAGATTTGACGAAGAAATACACCAAAGAGCAGATTATGGAGTTCTATATCAATGATATCAGCTTCGCGAACACATACTACGGGCTTCAGGCGGCTGCAAGAGGTTATTTTGGCAAGGATGCGGATGAACTGTCCCTGAGCCAGACGGCATATTTGTGTGCGATTCCGAACTCGCCGACGTATTACAACCCGTACCGTCATCCGGAAAATGCGCTGACACGCCGCGATAAGATTCTGGAAGATATGCTGAGTATGGGATTTATTACGGAGAAAGCGTGCAAAGAGGCAAAGGCGGAGGAGATCACGGTCAACCGCCAGAGAGTGCCGCTGCACAACTATGAGACGACGTATGCGATCGACTGTGCGATTCGCTATCTGATGCGCCGTGACGGCTTTGAATTCCAGTATGGATTCCGCAGCGACGAGGCTTACAAAGAGTACAATGCCAATTACAACGAGGTGTACAACCAGGAGCGCGATGCGCTCTATACGGGCGGCTATAACCTTTATACCTCGTTGGATCCGGACAAGCAGACGATCCTGCAGGATGCATTAGATGGAGTCCTGTCCTTTGATGGCAATACATCCGAAAACGGCGTTTACAAGCTGCAAGGCGCGTCCACCGTTATTGACAACAAGACGAACCGCGTCGTGGCGATTGTGGGTGGACGCAGTCAGGAGACGGATACCTACACATTAAACCGTGCGTTCCAGAGCCCGAGACAGCCGGGAAGTTCTATCAAACCGTTGATCGTGTATACACCGGCACTGGAAAATGGTTACACATCGGAAACAAAGATTCCGAATATCAATATTGACGCGGCGAAGCAGAAGGGCGTGGATGTGAAGTCCCTTTCCGGCGAGAGGCTGGTGCTTCGAAATGCGGTTGAGCGAAGTAAAAATGGTGTGGCATGGTATATCTATGATGATATCACACCGGATGTCGGCATGGCATATTTAACCCAGATGCGCTTCGCGAGCGTGCAGGCGGCGGACTATTATCCGGCGACTTCCCTGGGCGGCTTTACCACCGGTATGACGACCGAGGAGATGGCGGGCGCTTATGCGGCGCTGTCAGACCGGGGACAGTACCGCGAACCGACCTGTATTATCAAGATGATCAATAACCAGGGCAAAGATATTTTTGAAGATTATGAATCGGTTCAGGTTTACCAGGAGAGCAGCGCCGTGCTGATGACCGATATTTTAAAGGGAGTTGTCACAAAAGGTACGGCGGCGTCGATGGGGTGGAGCGGCAATATAGAGGCGGCCGGAAAGACCGGTACGACCAACGGCAGCCGTGACGGCTGGTTCTGCGGCATGACGCCATATTATACGATGACGGTCTGGGTTGGCTACGACCAGCAGAAGACACTTTCCAGCCTGTACGGCGGCACGTATCCGGCGAAGATCTGGAAAAATGCGATGGAAAAGATGGTAGAGGGGCTTCCGGCGGCGTCCTTTGATACCCCGGAGACGGACAATGGACGCGGAGAAGGAACCTATCTGGCAGGTCATCCGGATGCATTTGAAATCACAACCAGCGGATATAACGCGGCGAATTTCAGAAGGGATCATTTGCTCTCGGATGAGGTGGCGAAGCTTCTGGAGTCTGCAAAGAGCGGCGATTCCGGTCGCAGCAGCAAGGAGTTAAAAGAAGACGCCAGCGCCAAGATCGAGCAGATCAAGAGCGAATCCATCAAAGAGCGGATACAGCGGATCTACAAGACGGGTACGGCAGGAAAACGGTATTCAGCCCCGGCGGTGGTGCCGGAAACAACTGCCGAGACAGTTGAAGAACCGGCAGAATCTAGCACGACGATCGTGCCGGCAGGACCGGGCAGCGACATTGGACCAGGACACGGTCCGGCGCAGGAACCGGCAGTGGGTCCGGCGGCAGAGATTGGGCAGTAATGAATTGAAAAATGGCACACCGCATTCTCGTTACTTTAGTGATGAGAATGCGGTGTGCTATTTATTTTAATAAAGTGCAGAACATGCGTCGATGAGCCGTTGGGATGTGTATCAGAAAATGGGATTTCTGTGCGAAACGGATTGGATGTTTGACATAGCGATATCAGGATTGGAGGTGTATAAAGCTGGAATAGGAAAAACGGTACATTTATTTCTATGAATTTCAATTTTCCTCTGGACAAACAAGACAAGTTAGTGTATACTAACTTCATCAGCAGTTAGACAGAGCTAACTTTCGGAGGATAAAATATGAGTGTTGTAATTGTAGGTGGTCATGACCGCATGGTCAGCCAGTACGTGAAAATCTGCAAATCATTTAACTGTAAGGCAAAGGTATTTACACAGATGACGGCGGATTTCGGCAAACAGATCGGAGCGCCGGATCTGCTTGTACTCTTTACAAGCACCGTTTCCCATAAAATGATTCGGACGGCGGTTGATGGTGCAAAGGGAAGCCGGACAGAAGTTGTCCGCTGCCACACCAGTAGCAAAACCGCGTTGGAAGAAATTTTGCAGGAACACTGTGCAGCTTGCTGACGTATTTAAATGCGAAGCCACGGCAAATTCCGTTACTGGGCACATATGCGTGAACAGTAACTCCGTCGGTTTCTGGAAACGATAGATTGATTTCGATATGGTTTGAAATATTCTTCCAAATATGGTATTCTAGTATATAGTATTATGGTAACTGGTCGGCAGTTTGGGAAGACTATTCTGCGGGAGACGGGAAGGCACGAAGCCAGGCCGGTTATGTGTTAGAAGTTTGGAGGGAATCACTTTGAAAATACAGCAGTCAGCAGAGGATTATCTGGAAACGATTCTTATGTTAAGCTATCGCAAGCCGATGATCCGTTCGATCGATGTAGTCAATGAGCTGGGGTATTCAAAACCAAGCGTCAGCGTTGCGATGAAGAATCTTCGTGAAAACGGTTATATTTCGATGGATCATGAGGGATATATCACTCTGGAGCCGTCGGGACGGAAGATCGCGGAGATGATTTATGAGCGTCATACATTACTGACAAAGCTTTTGGTAGCGTTGGATGTGCCAAGAGAGGTGGCAGTGGAAGATGCCTGCCGCATTGAACATGTGATCAGCCCGCAGAGTTTTGAGGCAATCAAAGAATTTGCAGCCGCGCATCTGGCAAAGATCGAGAAAGCAAACCGGACAGATGAGCCGGAAAAATAGATGGCTGTTTAAGATTCGGACAGTTATATTCTCATCATAAATTTATAATTGCAGAGGACACGGAAAAGAGACCGCACGCGTGAACGTGGCGGTCTCTTTTTTCATAGGAAATTACGTCCTATGAAACAAAAAACGCTCCGCGGGATTTGCACTCGCGTGAAGAAGCTTTTCTCAAATAAAAGCGATCAGGCGTTGAGCATCTGCACCGAAAAATCATTAAAAGTACCCAGAACCGCCAGCGTGTAGCTGTAACCGCTGCGAAGCCGGATATTTGTGTTGACGATGGCGAATCCCGGATTGGTACGGCGGTAGACGGTCAGCTGGTAGATGCCGGGGATGATGTGCATGTAGCGCGTATAATTCATGTAATCCAGATCGGATACGACCAGACGTCCGTTCAGGTAGATATCGATCGGTTCGCGGATGGAGGCGGCATTGTAGAAACGCAGGTGCGCGATCTCCGATGAGGTGGAAAAGAACGGCGAGAGAATGCCCCAGGTCCAGAGCGCGCCATTTGGAGATGGCTTCCAGTTGGAACCGCCGCAGTTTATGCAGCCACCGGTGTTCGGGCTGCCATGATTATTGGACGGCAGGCTGGGCATCACATCCCCGTATGGTCCGAAGCCCGGAGATACCTGAAGATCATCGGATGAGCTGTCCGGATATGTTAAGATAACAGGAGGCTGAGAATTAAATCCAGACTGTGCCGTATCACTGGTTCCAGCTGCTGCCGCATCCGTCTCCGGTGCCGCCGCCGGAGTCGTGTCAGCATCCCCCTCAGGCACTGCTGCTGCATCGTAGTTGTATGTTTCCATAAAAAGATACCCCTTTTCATATTGGCTATATTGCAGTATATGAAGAAGAAAAAAGGAGAGTTACTATTTGCAGGCAGGAATTTTCTGGACTGAAAATCCTGTTCGATACGGTAGAAAAGCGTATTTTGCCGATCTGGAATGCGGAGCATCGGCAAAATTCAGTTATAGTTTACATGATTTGGTGAAAGGTCAAGAATGAAGAAAATAAAAAAGAGACCCGAATCTCGAATCTCTTTCCAGTGACCTGTCCGGGAATCGAACCCGGGTTTACGCCGTGAGAGGGCGTCGTCTTGACCGCTTGACCATCAGGCCTTGTAATAAATCGAGGCGACGTGATTCGAACACGCGACCTCTGCGTCCCGAACGCAGCGCTCTACCAAACTGAGCCACGCCTCGATATGATTTTCTCGCTTTTGAAGCGGTGCTCATCAGCGACTCCTATATACTATCACGCCTTCAAAAAAAATGCAAGCGTTTTTTTGAAAAAAATTGAAAAAGTTTTAAAAAATTGAAAAAACCCTTTAAAATCAATATTTTCACGCTTTTAACTTATATTTCGAAATTATTATGAATAACGTAAGAAAGCGAAAGGATGATTAAAGTCCTGCTAAGGATGCGCCGAAACTCTTTTCATTTTGGATAAAAAGAATAAAATGGGGAACAAAGCATAGTGAGCTTGCATTGAAAAATGAATGAGTCAGGAGGAATTAAGTATGAACATCATCGCAGCCATCTTATTTGGAATATATGGAGTGATCGGAGGCGTGAGTACCGTCGTATGTACCGTAAGCATTCCGGGTATCATTATTTGGAAAATTTACCGGAAAACGAAATATCATAAGGCGCTGACGGATTAAGTAAAATAAGAATTATAAAAAAAGGGTCTTGCAGGTGAAAGATTTTCTATCTGCAAGACCCTTTTTTGCTTAAAATCAATGTAATTATCGGACAATATAGACATCGGCACTTCTCTTTCCATACTGCAGTGCCTGACTGTGGGAATTGAAGAAGATGTCCAGTTTGTTTCCGCGGATGCCGCTGCCGCTGTCTTCGACGGTATAGACAACGCCGTTGATGCGGAGTTTAGTTCCGAGCGGGAATACGCGCAAGTCGGCGGAAATGGTATGTCCTGCCTGCGGAATGGTGCCGGATTTAGTGCGGTTCTTTCCGCCACGGCAGCATCTGCGGCAGCTGCAGTAAGCAGTTGTCGTAAAACGTCCGGCGTAGATTTCAGCAGGTGCCTCTGCTTCCTGTGCCTCGGCAGCAGCATTTGTGTCAGTATTTTCAGTCATTGCAGCTTCGTCAGCGTTCTCTGCCTCCGCCTGTGCAGACTCATTTGAAAATGCAGCGACTTCTGCCTCGGAAGCGTTCGTGTCAGCCACTTCTTCCGCAGCAGCGTTTGTATTCTTTCGAATCAGCTCCGGATCGGAAGCCGGACCAGATGGTGTCTGGGCTGCTTCGGTGGAAGTGCCGTTTGTTTCTTCACCGGCTGCCGCGTCTATTTGGGAGACAAGCTCGGTTCCGGCATCTGTGGCTGCCAGTGTATTCATGGTGCCTGCCATGAGACAGACCAGGCTCATGGCCGTTGTGGCAAGTCCGCGCCGCATGGTGTTCATCATATTCATCAAATAAAAACCTCTCATTTCAATTTAGATTCATTTGTCTCATCGCAACGATTGTGTATCTCACAAATATTGCAATATGTTTACAAATGTTATAATTTGTTACTATTATATTACAAAAATGTTAAATGTCAAGCCGGAGAGCCGGAAATAGGGCTCTGGGAGCGGTCGGAGGTTCGACAAGTCGAAAGCTTGTTCGAACGCAAACAGAAAAGCGGGTAAGGGAGTTTCTACCTATAGAAAGTGTGAAAATCAGCGTGCCTAAAAACAGGGTATGCAGAATGGAAAATTTTATTCGAAAAAAGAAGAAAAAAATTTTTTTAAAAACCGAAAAAAATCATTGACAAATACTTGCGTAAGTAATATAGTATGAACTGTAGATATTAGCACTCTGATAGATTGAGTGCTAACAGAAAACTTCCAGAGCGGGTTTAAGAGACCGGCGGAAGCGGATGCACGGAAGGAGAGATTGGATGGAACTGGATGAGAGAAAAGAAAAGATTTTGAAAGCGATTATCCAGAACTATCTGGAGACCGGAGAGCCGGTTGGTTCCAGAACGATCTCCAAGTATTCCGATTTGAAACTCAGTTCGGCGACAATTCGAAATGAGATGTCGGATCTGGAAGAACTGGGATATATCATTCAGCCGCACACATCGGCAGGCCGGATTCCTTCAGATAAAGGATATCGTTTCTATGTGGATCAGTTGATTCATGAGAAAGAGACGGAGGTCACGCAGGTGCGTGATATGGTCATCCAGAGAGTGGATCGGGTGGAGCTTCTGTTAAAGCAGATGGCAAAGCTTTTGGCGAGCAATACGAATTATGCGACGCTGATCAGCGGACCGCAGTATCACCAGACGAAGATCAAGTTTATACAGCTTTCCAGAGTGGAAGCCGGGAAACTCCTGATTGTCACTGTTTTAGAAGGCAACATTATCAAGAACTCGATTGTGACACTTGATGCGGAACTTACCGATGAGGACATCCTGAATTTGAACATCCTTTTGAACAGCGCCCTCAACGGATTGACGATGGAGCAGATTAATCTGGATGTCATTACCCGGATGAAAGGGCAGGCAGGCGAGCGCAGCCACATCGTGGATGTGGTACTAAGCGAGGTGGCCGAGGCGATTCGTTCCGGCGAGGAAGATTTACAGATTTACACCGAAGGTACGACGAACATTTTCAAATATCCGGAACTGAGCGATGGCGCGAAAGCCAGCCAGCTCATCGGGACACTGGAGCAGAAAGACCTCTGGAGAGAGATTCTTACCGAGGATGATGCGGACAGCGATAAGAAAAATGAGATTCAGGTCTACATCGGAAGTGAGACACAGGTGCAGTCGATGAAGGACTGCAGTATCGTTACTGCCAATTATGAATTGGGGGACGGACTTCGGGGAACGATAGGAATCGTTGGACCGAAACGAATGGATTATGACAAAGTTGTATCGACCCTGCGCTCATTAAAGAGCCAGCTCGATCAGACATTCAATCATAAAGATACCGAGTAGCACGGATGTGCAAAATAAAGAGGTGAGAGACATGGCAAAGACAGAGATAGATTCCAAAGCAGCCGAGGCGGCAAATGAGGAGCAGGTAAAAGAAACAGAAACCCAGGCAGAAGCTGAGGCAGTGAAGGAAAAGGAAGCTTCTTCGGAAGACGCACAAGCGCCGGAGGGAGAAAAAGAGAAAAAAGGATTTTTCTCCAAGAAGAAGGATAAGAAAGATGAGCAGATCGAGGAGCTGACGGATCGCCTGAAGCGCACGATGGCTGAATTTGACAATTTCCGGAAACGAACGGAGAAAGAAAAATCAGCGATGTATGAGATTGGCGCAAAGGACATCATCGAGAAGATTCTCCCGGTGGTGGACAATTTCGAGCGTGGTCTGGCGACCATCCCGGAGGGCGAAGAAAAAAGTGCTTTCGCCGAGGGCATGGATAAGGTTTACAAGCAACTCGTAAAAACACTGGGCGATGCAGGTGTAAAGCCAATCGAAGCGGTTGGTCAGCCATTTGATCCGAACTTCCACAATGCAGTGATGCATATTGAGGATGAAAACCTGGGTGAGAATGTGGTAGCCGAGGAGTTCCAGAAAGGCTATGTATACCGCGACAGCGTGGTTCGCCACAGCATGGTAAAAGTGGCAAATTAAAATAGGTAACACGTAAACAGCTGGCACCCAGAATTCGGTGCTGGTGGTTGATTTGATATAATATAGACAGACAGGCGGCAGAATTTAGCTCCCATGAGGAGAAAGAGAACTGCCAGAAAAAGATAATTTCAGGAGGAAATAACTATGAGCAAGATTATCGGTATTGACTTAGGTACAACAAACAGTTGTGTAGCCGTTATGGAAGGTGGTAAACCGGTTGTTATCGCAAATACAGAAGGTATCCGTACCACACCGTCCGTTGTGGCATTTACAAAGACAGGCGAGAGACTGGTCGGCGAGCCGGCAAAGCGTCAGGCAGTTACCAACGCTGAGAAGACCATTTCTTCTATCAAGAGACACATGGGCAGCGACTACAAAGTAACCATTGATGACAAGAAATATACGCCGCAGGAGATTTCCGCGATGATTCTGCAGAAGCTGAAAGCAGATGCAGAGAGCTACTTGGGTGAGAAGGTAAACGAGGCAGTTATTACTGTTCCGGCTTACTTCAACGACGCACAGCGTCAGGCAACCAAGGATGCAGGTAAGATCGCTGGTCTGGATGTAAAGAGAATTATCAACGAGCCGACGGCAGCAGCGCTTGCGTATGGCCTTGATAATGAGAAAGAGCAGAAGATCATGGTATATGACTTAGGTGGCGGTACATTCGATGTTTCCATCATCGAGATCGGTGACGGCGTTATCGAGGTTCTGGCAACCAATGGCGATACACATCTGGGCGGCGATGATTTCGATAACCGTATTACCCAGTGGATGATCGACGAGTTCAAGAAAGCAGAGGGTGTAGACCTTTCCGCTGATAAGATGGCGCTTCAGAGACTGAAAGAAGCAGCTGAGAAAGCGAAAAAAGAGCTTTCTTCCGCAACTACAACCAATATCAACCTTCCGTTCATCACTGCAACCAGCGAGGGACCGAAGCATCTGGATATGAACCTGACCAGAGCTAAATTTGATGAGCTGACCAGAGACTTAATCGAGAGAACTGCAATTCCGGTACAGAACGCACTGAAAGATGCTGGTATCACTGCTTCTGAGTTAAGCAAAGTACTTCTGGTAGGTGGTTCCACACGTATGCTGGCAGCACAGGAAGAAGTAAAACGTCTGACTGGTAAAGAGCCGAGCAAATCCTTAAACCCGGATGAGTGCGTAGCAATCGGTGCAGCTATCCAGGGTGGTAAGCTGGCTGGCGATGCCGGTGCCGGTGATATCCTTCTTCTGGATGTAACTCCGCTGTCCCTGTCCATCGAGACTATGGGTGGTGTAGCAACCAGACTGATTGAGAGAAATACCACAATCCCGACCAAGAAGAGCCAGATCTTCTCTACCGCAGCTGATAACCAGACCGCTGTTGATATCCACGTTGTACAGGGCGAGAGACAGTTCGCAAAGGACAATAAGACACTGGGAACCTTCCGTCTGGATGGCATTCTTCCGGCAAGAAGAGGTGTTCCGCAGATTGAGGTTACCTTCGATATTGATGCAAACGGTATCGTAAATGTATCTGCAAAAGACCTTGGTACAGGTAAAGAGCAGCACATCACGATTACCTCTGGTTCCAATATGTCCGATTCCGATATCGATAAGGCAGTCAAAGAGGCAGCTGAGTACGAGGCACAGGATAAGAAGAGAAAAGAGGGCATCGATGCAAGAAATGAAGCTGACTCCATGGTATTCCAGACCGAGAAGGCTCTGCAGGATGTAGGCGATAAGATCGATGCAAACGATAAAGCAGCCGTAGAAGCTGACTTAAATGCACTGAAAGAAGTTATCAACAAAGCTCCGATCGACCAGATGACCGATGCACAGATTGATGAAATCAAGGCTGGCAAGGAAAAACTGATGAACAGCGCACAGGCACTCTTCAGCAAGGTTTACGAGCAGGCACAGGCAGCTGGCGCAGCAGGAGCACAGGGCGGTGCTCAGGGTGCAGCTGATGCAGGAAGTGCACCGCATGACGATAATGTAGTTGACGGAGACTTTAAAGAGGTATAATATAATAAGCAGCCATTTTTCAAAGAAAAATGAGCGGATTACGAATGTTTTTGAGGATTGCGGGAGCACGCAGTGCGGAGCAATCCGGGACATCGGGGTATCAATAGAAAAACGCAGTGAGGGGCTGTCGCAGGAATCTGCGGCAGACCCCCATTTGTAGGTTTTGGGGTAACTGTTCAGTAGGTCTGCGCATTTACTGCGCTGACCGTACGAAAACATGGGCCAGCAGGCAAAAATCCCATTGCCGTAGGCAATTTTTAATGGATTTTTGCGCGTGACTGTGAAGGTACTGAACAGTTACGTTGTGGGAAGATAAATAGATACGATAGAAACTCTGCCGGATGCGGTCAAATGTACCGGCGGATTTTGGGAAGGAAGAGCTGAAATGGCAGAGAGTAAGAGAGATTACTATGAGGTCTTAGGCGTTCCGAAGGATGCGGACGATGCGACACTCAAAAAAGCATACAGAACCCTGGCCAAAAAGTATCATCCGGATGCAAATCCGGGCGATCAGGCGGCAGCCGATAAATTTAAGGAGGCATCGGAGGCGTACAGCGTACTGAGTGATCCGGAGAAGAGACGTCAGTATGATCAGTTCGGCCATGCGGCTTTTGACGGCGGTGCAGGCGGCGCTGGCGGATTCGGTGGTTTTGATTTCAACGGCGGCGATATGGGAGACATTTTCGGAGATATCTTCGGAGATATTTTTGGCGGCGGACGCAGCCGCGGCGGCAGAAGCAACGGACCGATGCGCGGCGCGGATGTGCGTACCAGTGTGCGGGTTACTTTTGAAGAAGCGATCTTTGGCTGTGAAAAAGAGTTGGAGTTAAACTTAAAGGAAACCTGTGAGAAATGTCATGGAACGGGTGCAAAACCGGGAACCCAGCCGCAGACCTGTCCGAAATGTAACGGTAAAGGCAAGATCATGTACACGCAGCAGTCGTTCTTTGGTCAGATTCAGAATGTACAGACCTGTCCGGATTGCAACGGAACCGGAAAGATCATCAAGGATAAATGCCCGGATTGCTACGGAACCGGCTATGTAGCGAAGAGAAAGAAGATCAAAGTGACGATCCCGGCAGGTATCGACAACGGTCAGATGCTGCGTGACCGCGGCAATGGCGAACCGGGTACCAACGGCGGTCCACGCGGAGATCTGCTGGTAGAAGTAGTGGTATCCCAGCACCCGGTCTTCAAGCGCCAGGATACAACAATCTACTCAACCGTGCCGATCTCCTTCGTGAAAGCAGCACTCGGCGGTCCGATCCGCATCAAGACGGTGGACGGCGAGGTAGAGTATGAGGTCAAACCGGGAACCCAGACAGATACGAGAGTCCGTCTGAAAGGAAAAGGTGTTCCGTCCCTGCGTAACCGCAATGTGCGCGGCGACCATTTCGTGACGCTGGTGGTACAGGTTCCGGAGCGCATGACCGAGGCACAGAAGGAAGCACTTCGCAAGTTTGACGATGCCATGAACGGAATTGCACCGGAGGGCGAGAAGCATAAGAAGAAAGGACTGTTCGGAAAGCTGGAGAAATAGAATACGGACAGGACAAAATATAGAAAAGAGCTGTCGGGCTGACATAAAAATGCGGCGCGGTAGCTCTTTGTTTCTGTTTCATAGGAAATTGCGTCCTATGAAACAAAAAAACGCTCCGCGAGGATGCGTACTCGCGCGAAGAAGAAGCATGTCTCAGGCGATCGCGCTCGGCGCGAGAATATACCAGAAAAAGACAGAGTTTTGTAAGTTGACTTCCGTTTAAAACTTATATACAATAGGACGATGGGGGATCAGCAACACAGATTGCATGGATTTTTGTCATAAAAATATGCCAAATGATAAAAACATTACTTGAATGGCAGATCCTTCCGGGAATAGGAACCCGTATTGGATTTTTAAAGGGAGAATAGGACGATGACAGATAGAAACGGGAATTTGAATGAAAATTCACGTTCCGGCAGCCGCGAAGATGGGCGGGAGCCGATGAGACGAAATACGGCGATGAACAGCCGGGAGATTATGCTGGAAGATGAAGATTATCTGGATGATCCGGATGAGGGCTATTTGGATGATGATTATTTCGACCAGGATATGGAAGAACGGATCCTGAGGGAAGCAGAGCTGGACATGGAAAACATACACCAGCCAGAGCGTCAGGATCAGAACCGGTGGGAAGAGCCGGAACGCCTGCCGGAGAAAGAGCCGGAGGAGACAGCCAGTCGAAAGCGCAGCCGCGCCCGTGGAAATCAGAGCGCGGGCACAGGGCGGGAGGCAGCTCATGCGGCGCCGCAGCGGGGACAGGATTCCGGAAAGACGGCATCCTGGACGGAAGCCACCCCGGAAAAGGCAGCTCTGAAAGCTGAGCATAGAAAAAACGGTAAAAAGGCGGCATGGATCGCTGCCTGTACGGCGGGCATTCTGCTCGTGGCAGCCGGAGGCGTCTATGTGGGAATGTCCCAGAAATATAAGACCCGTTTCTTTCCGAATACGCAGATCAACGGTGTTGACGCGTCCGGAAAGACAGCGGCAGAGGTGCAGGAACTGATTTCGGAAGGTGTGAATGGTTACACACTGACGATCGATGAGAGAAATAATCAGACAGAAACGATCGCCGGAACCGATATCAAGCTGCATGCGGAGTTTGACGGCAGCCTGGAAAAGATGGTAGCGGCGCAGAACCCGTTCGCATGGCTGTGGCATATGAAACAGGAAGAATATACGATCGGAACGATGGTGACGTATGACGATGCGGCGCTGGAAAGCCAGATCCGGAATTTATCGTGTTTAGACCCGGAGAAAGTGGTAGAACCGGTCAATGCAAAGATTTCAGAGTATGTGTCCGGACAGGGCTATTCGATTGAGCCCGAACAGGAAGGAACGGCAGTCGAGGCGGAGAAGCTGACACAGGCGGTAACGGAGGCGATCGAGAATCTGCAGGATCATTTATCGCTGGAGGAAGCAGATGTCTATAAGAAGCCGACGGTATTGAAAGACGATGCATCTCTGGCAGAACAGCTGGATAAGATGAATAAATACGCGAAAATGAGCGTGACATACCAGTTCGGCGATTCGACGGAGACCTTAAATGGAGATCAGATTCATGCGTGGCTGATTGCCAATGCAGACGGAAGTGTTTCGGTAGATTCCTCCAAGGTGTCGGAGTACGTGTCTGAGATGGCGAAAGCACACAATACTTCAAACAAAGCGAAAACATTGAAAACATCGTATGGTTCCACGATTCAGGTAAGCGGCGGAACGTATGGCTGGAAGATCAACCAGGCGGCAGAGACGGAAGCGCTGGCAGCGATTATTGCCTCCGGCGAGAGTACGACGCGTGAGCCGGAGTATTCCCAGAAGGCGGCGAGCCATGGGGCAAATGACTACGGTGACACTTACGTGGAGATCAACCTGACCGGACAGCACCTTTTCTTCTATAAAGAAGGAAAGCTGGTGGTAGAGTCGGATTTCGTATCTGGAAACCTGGCGAAAGGCTGGGGAACTCCGGCAGGCTCGTATCCGCTGGCCTATAAGCAGAAAAATGCGGTCCTGAAGGGTGAGAATTACCGGACGCCGGTTAATTACTGGATGCCGTTCAATAATGGTATCGGTATGCATGATGCGAAGTGGAGAAGCAGTTTTGGCGGTACGATTTACAAGACGGGCGGTTCCCACGGCTGTATCAACCTGCCGCCGAGTGTTGCGAAGACGATCTTTGACAATATTTCGGCAGGAACTCCGGTGATCTGCTACAATCTGCCTGGTACGGAGAAGAGTACGACGAGCGGTACGGCAAAACCGGCGGAGACGAAGCCGGCAGAGACTACGGCGCCAGCAGAAACACCAGCTCCGGCAGAGACGCAGGCGCCAGCACCGGCAGAAACACAGGCACCGGGTCCGGAACCGACCACAGCGCCGACGCAGGCGGAGACGAAAGCGCCGGAGACTGCGGCACCGACCCAGGCAGGACCGGGAGGTCCTTCGGGGGATAATGGTGGAAATATTGCAGTGGGACCAGGAGCATAGGAAGAAACGGGAATAAAAATCGAGAAAAAACCTGCATAAAATGATTTACACCGAAAACATATTGTGTTATACTAATTGCGTATGAGTCCGCCGGTGCTCAGTTTTTTGACGACTCCGACATAAACTTAGCATACGGTAAGAATAATTATTTTAAGGAGGAAATCACAATGATTTCAAAGGAAAAGAAAGCAGCTATTATCGAACAGTACGGAAGAAAAGCAGGCGATACAGGTTCACCGGAGGTTCAGATCGCAATTCTGACCGCTAGAATCGCTGAGCTTACAGAGCATTTAAAATCCAATCAGAAGGATCATCATTCCCGTCGCGGACTTCTGAAGATGGTAGGACAGAGACGTGGTCTTCTGGATTACTTAAAGAAATCCGATCTGGAAGGATACCGTGCACTGATCGAGAAGTTAGGCATCAGAAAGTAATTAAGATTAAAACGTATAGGGTGGAGCAATCCACCCTAGTTGTTTATGTAGAAGAAAAGTCCGAGACCGCTGCTGTACCCGTAAAGCAGAAAAACATATTTGCGGGCAGAGCAGTAGTTTCGGTATTACTTTTCACAGAAAGGCACTTTTGGAACCGAAAGCGGCGTATGAGAATGTGAAGGTTCTTCTGCAAAACAAGATGAAAGGAGATATGAGATGTACAAGAGTTTTTCGATGGAACTGGCTGGCAGAACTTTAACAGTGGATGTTGGCCGTGTAGCAGCTCAGGCAAATGGTGCTGCATTTATGCATTATGGAGATACAACCGTATTATCAACCGCGACAGCTTCTGACAAGCCGCGTGACGGTATTGATTTCTTCCCGTTAAGCGTTGAGTTTGAGGAGAAGATGTATTCGGTCGGAAAGATTCCGGGCGGATTTAACAAGAGAGAGGGAAAGGCATCTGAGAACGCAGTTCTGACTGCACGTGTTATCGACCGTCCGATGCGTCCGCTGTTCCCGAAGGATTACCGCAACGATGTTACCTTAAATAACCTCGTATTATCCGTTGACCAGGACTGCAGCCCGGAGTATACCGCGATGTTAGGTTCTGCAATCGCAACCTGCATTTCCGATATCCCGTTTGATGGTCCGTGTGCGACCACCCAGATCGGCATGATCGACGGCGAGTTTATCGTAAACCCGACTAACGCACAGAAGAAAGTATCTGATATGGCTCTGACCGTTGCTTCCACCCGCGAGAAGGTTATCATGATCGAGGCTGGCGCAAAGGAAGTTCCGGAGAACATCATGATCGATGCGATCTTCAAGGCACACGAAGTAAACCAGGAGATCATCAAATTCATCGACACCATCGTAGCAGAGTGCGGCAAGCCGAAACATTCCTACGAGAGCTGTGCAGTTCCGGAAGAGCTGTTTGCAGCGATTCGTGAGCTGGTTCCGCAGGAAGAGATGGAAGAGGCTGTATTTACAGACGAGAAACAGAAGAGAGAAGAGAATATCCGCGCAATCACCGAGCGCCTGGAAGAGGCATTCGCTGATAACGAGGAGTGGCTGGCTGTTCTGGGTGAGGCTGTATATCAGTACCAGAAGAAGACTGTCCGCAAGATGATCCTCAAAGATCACAAGCGTCCGGATGGCCGCGGTATCACCGAGATCCGTCCGCTGGCAGCAGAGATCGACATTCTGCCGCGTGTACACGGTTCCGGTATGTTCACTCGTGGACAGACACAGATTTTAAATATCTGTACACTGGCTCCGCTGTCCGAGGCACAGAAGATCGACGGACTGGATGAGAACGAGACATCCAAGAGATATATGCACCATTACAACTTCCCGTCCTACTCCGTAGGCGAAACCAAACCGTCCAGAGGACCGGGACGCCGTGAGATCGGTCATGGTGCGTTGGCGGAGCGTGCGCTTGTGCCGGTACTTCCGACTGCGGAAGAGTTCCCGTATGCAATCCGTACCGTATCTGAGACGATGGAATCCAATGGTTCTACCTCCCAGGCAAGTATCTGTGCATCCACTCTGTCCCTGATGGCAGCAGGTGTACCGATCAAAGCTCCGGTAGCTGGTATTTCCTGCGGTCTGGTAACAGGCGACACCGATGATGATTACATCGTTCTGACCGATATCCAGGGTCTGGAAGACTTCTTCGGCGATATG